>ERZ1034928.165-NODE-165-length-41671-cov-15.881512_pt1 | contig 41671 bp, 63 predicted proteins | sample MGYA00520627_ERZ1034928 | MGnify/ENA primary metagenome ERZ1034928 (study PRJEB33766, sample SAMN09781755) | gut metagenome | biome: gut microbiome | host: Homo sapiens | place: Madagascar | study: EMG produced TPA metagenomics assembly of the PRJNA485056 data...
AAAATTCGTATTGAGCGTTCACGGTTAAAGAAGATTTTCACAGAAGAACGATGTGGTCGAGAAAATATGCACTTTGTCTTGTCTCTTATTGATCGTGCTGCGTTCTTGCGAGCTGAAATTGAATCTATTGAAAAGCGATTACAAGCCGAGGGATGTATAGACTTCTTCGTTCAGGGAACGCAAACTATGTGGAGAGAACATCCATTATCACGAGTTCATACTCAACACTCAAAATCTTACCGAGATACAATTACCAAACTTGAATCTTACGGAAAAAGTGGGGATTCTTCAAAAGGTGAAAACAACCCTATTGTCGGTTTAATCAACAAGGGGAATACGGCTCGGAATAAATACAAGTTATGAATTATATCAGAATCTACTGGGATAAAATACAATCCGGAGAAATAAAGGTCTGTCGGAAAATTTATAAGCAAATGTCAACGCTCATAGATCTTTTAGATCATCCCCGTGAACCGTGGACTTTTGATGAAGACCTTGCTAACCTCGGTATAGAGTTCATAGAAAAACACTGTAAGCAATTCGAGGGTGAGTGGATAGGTCAAGAGATTGAGCTTATGCTCTGGCAGAAAGCGATTCATCAGGCAGTATTCGGTTTCGTAAACAAATATACAGGTTATCGTAAACACAAGGAAGTTCTGGTCATAGTAGCTCGTAAGAACGGTAAGACTACTTGGGTTGCGGGTGAAGCAGGTTTCATGCAAGTAGGAGACGGCGAGGGCGGACCTCAAATACGCAACCTTGCTACCAAACTTGATCAAGCTAAGATTCTCTTCAACGCATTTGATAAGATGCGTATACAATCCCCCAATTTGTCAAAACTACTTGTCAAAAAGAATAACTGCATTGAGTCTCATTTTAACTTTGGGACTTTTACTCCGTTAGCCTCTGATTCAGGTTCTTTGGACGGTTTGAATGTCCATTTAGGGATAGTAGATGAAATGCACGCTCTTAAAGACCGTAATTTGTATGATGTTGTTAAGCAGTCTCAGTCCGCTCGTAAACAACCGATAATGTGGTCTATAAGTACTGCGGGATTCGTGCGTGAAAACATCTATGATGACATGTATGATTATGCTGAGCAGGTCATTGACGGTTTAATTCAGGATGACTCGTTTATAGCATTCATTTATGAGTTGGATAACCGTGATGAATGGCTGAAAGAGGATTGTTGGATAAAGGCTAATCCGTCATTGGGTATTACCAAACCCGTAGAATACCTCCGAGAACAAGTAAAACGAGCTTTAACAGAAAAGAACTACAAGAGCACGGTACTTACCAAGGACTTCAATATTCGTGAGAATACGGTCAATTCCTGGTTGTCTGCTGAAGAGGTTATGAATAAAGCAACCTATGATATCAAGTGGTTCAGAGGGCATTATGCTGCCGGAGGTGTAGACTTATCTACTCGTTGTGACTTATCTTGTGCCAAAGTTCTTATTCAGTGTAAGGATGATCCGAATACTTATGAAATTGCCATGTACTTTCTTCCTCGGGATCTGGTTCAGCGTAAAGTTAAAGAAGATAAGATACCCTATGATGTTTGGGCAGAACAGGGTTGGATAACTCTTTGTGACGGTGATCAAGTCAAGTATGAGGATGTTACAGCTTGGTTTGTAAAGCTCGAAAAAGACTATGGTATACATGTCATATATTATGGATACGACCGAGCTCTTACAGACTATTGGCAGACTGATATGAAAGAGCACGGTTTCACAGGTGGTGAAGCAGTAGCACAAGGTGCATACACTCTGAGTACTCCTATGAAAGATATCGGAGCAGACATTGCTGCGGGAAGATATGTTTATAATAACAATCCCGTAACACGCTGGTGTTTCTGTAATACAGCTCTTGTAAAAGATGCTAATGATAACTGGCGTCCGGATAAAAAGAACAGTCGTCAGCGTATAGATGGTACACTTGCAACTCTTAATGCTAAGACGGTTATGTTGCGTAGATGGGAAGATTATAGAGGAATTCTAAAACGAAAGCGAATGGATGAATAAAATACAAATATTCAGGGTATCATATTACATAAGGAGTTTTAGATGAGTATAGCATCATTTTTCCAAAAATTATTCAAACTAAATGGGACTCCCCAAAGTGACGCTAAAAATAACCAAGGTGTACAGGCAAAACTTCTAAACGGGAATCCGAGTGAATATGCCACCTACTCGGGCGAATTCTATGCGAATTCGTTGGTTAGAAGCATCACTCATCGAATTGCGACTTATGCTTCGATGATATCGTTTGAACATGTTAGGGGATATGGCGAAAAATTTGAAATTTTACGCAATAGCTCTCTTAACAGATTGCTCAATGTCAAGCCAAACTCCTTTATGACACCTGCGGATCTGCAATATAAAACATGGACAGATCTTTTGATCACTAACAACGCCTACCAATGGTTACAAAGGGACAGGAACGGAGAGATTATAGTCATTTTGCCTGTGGTTGCGAATCAGGTAGAATTCGTTGAAGTCAACGGATTCCCGTTCTATCGGTTTTCTTTTTCAAACGGCGAAAAAGCAGTGATCCCTGCTTCAGATATTGTACATATCCGCAGGTATTATTATAAGAACGATGTATTCGGTGATGACAATGAGCCTCTTAGAGAGTCCCTCGGTTTACTGAATACGATGAATGTATCCTTGGATGCATCTTTAAAGAACGGTGCTCAAATCAAGGGTATTCTTCAACATCAAAACACGGTTGATCCCGATGATTTGGCTAAACATGAAAAACTCTTCAGAGAGTCCTACCTGAAAGCAAGCAATTCAGGCGGTATTGGTATGTTGGATGCCAAGTTCAATTTCATACCGATAAATTACCAAGGGAAGATAACCGACAGCTCCCAGATGAAAGAAATTCGTGATTACATCTACCGTTATTTCGGTGTCAATGATGAAATTCTTACTTCGAGCTATAATTCAGATAAGTGGCAGGCATTTTTTGAGGGTGTTATGTCACCTATTTTGAACAATATGAGTCAGGCTTACACCATTCATTGTTTTACCGAAAAAGAACTCGGATATGATAACCGAGTGATGCCCTCGGTTAATCTGGTTACATTCATGAGTGCGTCTCAGAAGATCTCTATGGTTAAGCTAGCTCTTGACGGAGCATTGTATACCCGTAACGAAATAAGACAATGGTTTGGTGACTCACCTGTAGAGGGCGGAGACACCTATCAGTACTCTAAGAACTTTACAGAAAATACAGATCAAGGAAATCAAAAAGGAGGAACAAACAGTGGAGAAACTGATTCGTCTAACACTCCCAATGCAATTCCGGAATGAAAAAAGGATGACCGAAGAGGGTGAAGTTACAGACATGGTTGTTGAGGGTTATGCGTTTAAGTATAATTCCCCCACGGTTTTGTATAAGAACTCGAGTGGTTTTGAATATCGTGAAGTGATTGAAAAAGGTGCTTTGGACGGATCGGATATTTCGGATGTTCCGTTTAAGTACAATCATGAAGATTCGGTTATGATTGTTGCAAGAACAAGAAATGGCTCGCTTTCACTTCGTGATGACGATGTCGGTTTATTCATACATGCTCGGTTTATAGATACTCAGACAGGGCGAGACCTCTTTAAGATGATACAGGAAAGGCTGATTGACAAGATGTCTTTTGCCTTTACTGAAAGTGAGTATAGTGATGACTATATGGAAGACTATACTCTTCATCACATAAAGAAATTCAAACGCATTTGGGATGTATCAGCAGTTGATATTCCCGCCTATGACAGTACAGAAATTTATGCTCGCAGCATTGCTCCCTTGGAGAAGAGAGTACAGCAAGTTCTGGAGAGAACAATGCAAGCTAAATATAAAAGACAGCGGATGCTGTTACAAACAAAATTTTTATTGGAGGAAGAGATATGAATCTCAAAAAAAGGCTTTTAGAAATTAAAGAAGAATTGCGTTCTCTTCAGGCATCTCTTGCTACGGCGAAAGATGAAGAGCTTGACGGTATATCCGAAAAGGTCTCGGCACTTGAAACCGAAATGAGAAGTGTTAAGAAGAAAATTGCACTTCAAGCTCAGGCTCAAAGGTCGGCTCTTTCTATTACCGAAGATGACGGTGAAGACGACGGCGAAGATGGCGACGAGGGTGAGGAAAATCATGAACAACGCAGTATTGTGATTTCGCAATCGGATAACCAAAATCGCTCGGAACGCAGAAGAGCAGAAAGACTCGAGAAGAGAAAGAAAATGGGTGAAGACCTCATCAATAACAGAACAGTTATTCTTGACAGTACGGTTTTGTATCCCAAGAAACAATCCGATGTTCTCACTCCTTTCCCGTTCAATCAAGTTTCGAACATCGTAAACGCAGTAAGATACACTCCTGTTATCAACGGTGAAACTTATGATTCTCCGTATATAACGGGTAACGGCACAGGTGATTATACAGCTCAACCCGCAGCTGCTGGTACGGGTGGTAAGTATGTAAACACGGCTCCCACTTGGGATAAAGTTACGATCACCAAAACGAAAATCACCGCTTACGGCGAAATCACGAAAGAACTTGAAAGAACTCCTGTTGCGGGTTATGCCGATGCGGTTGAGGCGAATATTACCATTGCTCTGCGTAAGAAACTTGCGAGAGAAATGGTTATCGGCGACGGTGCTACGGGTCATTTCGTAGGTATCTTCTCGGCAACGCTCAACGGCAAGAACACGGTTGCTGATTATAAGATCGGCGAAATCAACGAAAATACGCTTGATGAAATCGTTCTTAACTACGGTGGGGATGAAGACATCGAAAGCAGAATGTCGTTGCTTCTCAATAAGCTCACTCTTCTCTCGTTCGCGAAAGTTCGTGGAACTGATAAGAAGAAAGTTTATACCATCAACTACGAAGCAGGCACGATCGACGGCATCAAATTCTTCACCTCGAGCCATGTAAAGGCTTTCGCAAAAGCAACCGCAGGTACGGAGAAGACTGCTTCGGCTGCAGAAGTAAGAGGCGATGCTTTCCTCGCTTATGGCGATTTCAATCAATATGAAGTTGCGGTGTTCTCAAATATCGAAACGGCGAAGAGTACGGACTTCAAGTTCGATCAAGGCATCACCTGCTTCAGAGGCGATGTATTTATGGGCGGTAATATCGTAGGCTATAAAGCGTTCATGCGTGTTTACAAAGCTGCCTCGACGGTTAAAGAGCTTACCGAAATAACGGTCGGCGAATAATAAGGAGATAAAGGATGTCACAATTTGCGAAGAATTTGCTACCCTCAATAAAACTTACATTGAGAGAAACTTCTGTTGATTTTGATCAAGAAATTGAATCTTATATAGACGGTTGTGCGAACAATTTGCAAGTTGCTGGCGTCCTCCCCTCTTTCTTTTTAGACTCACTTACGGCAGAAACAGTTGACTCTCAGATACTACAAGCAATACGGTTGTATTGTTTGAGCCTCTACGGTTTATACAATTCGGACTCCGAGAAGTATGATAGGAGCTATCGTTCTATCAAAGCCACGCTATGTACCAATAGGAAATATACGGAGGCAATTGATGGGGTTTAATACAAAAATCAACCTTGTAGATATATCTTCTGTTCTTGATAAAACTACGGGAAAACGCTCACTTCAAATTGTTAAGAAAACAACGGTTTTTGCTGATGAACAGGAAGTCGGTCTTCAAGAGTTTTATTCAGCCTACAGCAATAAGAAAGAGCTTGTTGCGGTTTATGAAATTCCCGAGCATCTTTATCATGGAGAGAGTTATCTTCTTGTAGGTACAAAACAATACGCCATCACTCGTGCAGCCAAAGGTCGTAGCCTTGGATATATTCGGCTCCCATGTACTAAATGCCAGCAAAAATATCTATTGGAGGGTTACTCAGTATGACTCCGAAAGATTACAATTTGATGGTATACAATTTGCTCAAACCTCTTGTTGACGAGAGAGTTGAACTATATTTGAATACTGTTCCGGAAGATGAAAATAATCAACCGTTAGATTTTGTAGTTTATCGTACAGGGGTTGTTGATTCAGCACTTGCTTATGGAGACGGAAAATGCCTATTGCGGCAGTGTGAGTGTGATGTAATTGTAAATGAGTACGGAACGGGAAATAGAGACGATTCAGGGCAGCTTGCAAAAAAGGTTGAACAAATTTTACTTGACGCTGAAATCGCCTATAAGAAATATTTCCCAGGAGTCGAGCTCAAGAGTAATACGGTTCAAACAACATTCACATTTGTTCTAGTATAATGGCAAAAAAGCATCAAAAACAGTTTAGTCTTTATAATGAGTTGAAACCTATTCTAGATGAGTATTCTCAGGAAGTCTGGAAACTAAAAGAACAGGCTCTTGATAAAGCTGCAGATTACATGGTTGAAAAACTTGAAGATGCAAGTCCTGTAAAGACAGGTGAGTTAAAGAAAAACTGGTTGAGAACAGATAAGTATTCAAATGTACGCTATGTGGGGAATTCAACTTCTGCTGGTAAAAATGATTACGGATATGATATTCCGCTTACGAATATTCTTGAGTTTAGCGTGAAAGGACATCCCTTTATCCGTAAAACATTTGAGACTAATAAAGACGAAATTGTAAAAATAATAAAGGAGACAATCGAAAATGGCGGATCCGAGTAAAACGGGAAAAATTCTTCTGGAATATAACTGTAAGAACGGTGTGTATGCTCTTGCTGCGGGTACGGTCAAACCGCTAGGATATTTATCCAGTGTAACCACCGATAAGAATATATCTACCGCTGAAAAGTACGGTGACGGAGAATTACAATTGACCCTTATCAATGATAAGGGTGGAACGGGTACTCTGGAATTGACTGCAAGAGATTCTGACTTTGAAACTGATCTTGGACATGTTCAAGAAGTTGCAAACGGTCTTGCGGAAGTTCAAGTTCTGGAGAACAAAACGATATCTGTCGGTTTTGAATGCTATATTACAGGAGCGGACGGGGTTGTAAAAACCAAGAAAGTTTGGCTCTTGGGGGTAAATGTATCCCCTGCGGGAGATAGCCTTTCTCAAAACACAGATAGCATCAACGAGTCTATGGCGAGTTATCCCATCACGATCAAAGGGGAATATCTCAAGGATTCCACAGGAACAAATGTCTGGAAAGACAGTAATGGGAATACCAAAAAGGTGTTTAAGATTACCTCTAAACCCGGAGATACGGGATATGATACTTTCCTTGACAGCGTGCCTGTTCCGAAAGTAAAAGCTTAACACATTCTACACACATACCGCAGGCAGCTACGGCTCTTGCGGTTTTATAGGGGTTTTGCCAAGCGGTAAGGCACAAGATTTTGATTCTTGTAATCGGTGGTTCGAATCCACCAATCCCTGCCATTATTAAATAGGAGAGTCTTATGAAAATCAAATTACCCGTTCAGACGAAAGAGCTTGTAAAAGGGCAGATCATTAAAAAGGAAAGTGAAAAGGAATTTGACCTCGATACGAGTTTGGCAAGTGAAATGAGATGGGAAGCAAAATTTCCTGAGCAATCTCGAAATGAGGACTTGTTTTCTTACACTCAAAGACTTCAGAAAAATGAGGGTCTTTCGGCTCCTGTAATTTTGAGTAAAATGAAAGCTCTTTATTGTTGGTTTGATACGGATGTATCCTTTATAGACTTTGTTAAGATGTTTGATTTGGCAGATGCTAAATATACTGAACATCTTACTCATAGAATTCAGGAAGTCTGGGAAGCAATACAGGGGGAGAGTGTTGAAAAAAACTTGTAACGCATAGGGAAAAATTGATAGAGATCTATAAGAAGATTCCGAATCAAGGATCTTCGCCCGTTTTCTTTATGCCATTATCCTTACGGTTAATAAAAGAGGCTAGCACAAATCATATAGATTGGCGATCTTTACATTTTATTGATTTGTTGAGCATTATATACTCTCTAAGAATTGACCGAGCAACGGAGTTCTTGAGAGAAAAGAAACAGCAAGCTCTTCAAAAACGAGGTATTGCTGAGGTAAGAAAAGCGACAGAGCAAGATTTTGATAATTTATAATTTGTAGGAGGTGTAGACTAATGGCGAATGGCGACAAGATAAAAGGGTTGACCGTCAAGATTGGTGCGGACACCTCTGATTTTGTTAAAGAGCTGAAAAAAGTCGATAAGGAGATAAACGCTACTCAAAAATCGGCTAACAATTTACAGAAAGGTCTTGAATTGAAGTATGATGAGTCTCGATTTTTACAGGCTCAAAAGAAGATTCAACAGGCTTTGACTGAGACTGAGCAAAAGGCTGATGCGATTCGTAAACAGATGAAGTATTTGGAGGATAGCGGTCAAGTTGACACTACTGCCTATGATACTCTTCAAAATGAATTGGCTCAGACTGAAACCAAGGCTCTTCAACTTGAAAATCAGTTAAAGAAACTCAATGATGTTAAGTTTAAGTCTCTTACAAAAGGACTTGATGATGTTTCGAAAGGACTAGACACTGCTGCTAATAAAACCAAGGTTTTTTCAGCTGCTGCTGCGGGAGCTTTGGTAGGAGCTGCTGCTCTTGCAAAATCTACGGCAGCTACGGGTGCGGAATTACAAGACTACTCTGATCGTCTTAATATATCTGCTGAGGCTTTGCAAAGATGGCAATATATTGCTATGCAGAGCGGTGTAAGCAATGAGCAACTCAATAAGGCTTTCTCGAAGTCCAGAGATGTTGTAGGAACGGCTCTTACGGGAGCAACCAATACAGCTACCAATGCTCTACAAAAACTTGTAGGAGATCTGTCTAAGATTCCGAGTTCAACCGAGGGAGCGTTTGATTATATTATCAAAGCCTTGGCTCAGGTTTCTGATAAGACTCAGCAAGCCTATTACGCTAACGAAATATTCGGTGAAAAACTTGCAACAGATCTTATTCCTATGCTGAATAACGGGACTGAAAAGTTGAATAAACTTAATCAGGAGTTTGAGAGTATAGGATATCTCAGTAATGAGCAAGTCCAGAATTTGGCTGATCTTGATGATAAACTCAATATTGTCAATGCTCAGTTAAATCTTGCAAAAGCAGAATTGGGAATTGCTCTTGTTCCGATATTAGAGACTTTGAATGACCTGTTGGTAAATGACATTATTCCTGCTATAAAGAAACTTGCGGAATGGTTCAATGGATTGTCCGAGAGAGGTCAAAAATTCGTTGTTGTCGGTTTACTTATGGCTGCGGCATTGAGTCCTGTATTGAAACTAATGTCGAGTCTTATTGGGGTTATTCCTAAACTCATAAAATTTTTAGGGAGTTTACAAGGAGCTGCTCTAAAAACCACTGCGGGGTTTACTGCTTTGGGTACGGCTTTTGTTCTGTGTTTAGACCTTATTGCTAATTGGAAAAATATGTCTACCATAGAAAAGATTCTAAAATCTTTAGCCATAGCAGCCTTGGTTGCTGCGGCAGCCGTTGCTGTATTTCATGCTTCCTGGTCTTGGGGTATTGCGGTTGGTGCTATTGCTGCTGGTATCACTGCTGCGATCGCTACGGTTAAAGCTGCAAGTAATGAAATCGGAGTAGACACTGATTTCAGTGATGTAGACTCCCTCACTACCTCGGCAGGAGAATCCTCTCCTCGTAGTTATGGCGGAGGGTCTACTACTTATAATGAGGATAATTCTCAATACAATATTTCAATCAGTATGGATGCCTCAGGAGATTTGAATTATGATTCAAAAGCTCTGGCGGAAGAGGTTATAAAGCAAATTCAAATAAAGAAACAGGCAGGGAGGGGTTGATAATGATACGAGCTTATGCTTTGGTTATCCTTGATAGACAGGATAAAATTATTGATCGATTTAATCTCCCGTTGGTAACGAATCCTACAGAGAATGGTTTCAAGTTATCTTTATCTAAGATTTCAAGTGATATTGAAGATATAATAACAAAGGTTGTTCAACAAAAGACTGTAAAGAAGTTTAATGTGATTCAATATCAAAATTCTTATGAAAAATCTTCGGTTCTATCAAACTGGATTCAGAAATACTCTAAGACAGACTTCCGGATGGCTTTGGAGTATAATGATACCAATCTATTCAAATATTGTGAGGGAAAGGTCACTTCTCTTGATAAAACCGAAAAAGATGAATATGGAGTACTGACTCAGGCTATGGAATTCACTCCTGTGACTCCGTATTTCTTAAAACAAGAGAATGCTCTGATATTGAAGTCTTCGAGTTTGGGTAAAAAATATCCATATAAATACCCGTATATATATGGTTCAAATGTTGTTGAAAATAATGAAATTGATAATGCTTATCTCTATGATATTCCCGTTATAGTAACTATTACAGGACCGATTGAGCATCCTATTATAAGTCTTATCGATGAATCTGGAGAAAATTATACCAAAGTCAGTTTTCCGAATATAGATTTAATGTCTAATGAAACTTTGGTAATCAATTCAGCTCAGCGTAAAATTTATAAAATTTCTGCAGCTGGAATAGAAACTGACTATACTCCAGAAGTAGATCCTCAATTTGATACTTTTTTACGAGCTCGAAATGGAATTAGTAAATTAGTGGTGAATATAGCTGATACGGGAATTGGTTTTAGCCTGGTAGGTGGATGGAGACAATATATATTATGATTATATCATTTTATGATAAAAATTTCAAAGGTCTTCAAAACAATTCTTCTTTAATGATTGACAAAGATAGCTATTCTCTCATTAAAAGACCTGTAGAGATAAATAGTTTGTCTTGTAAATGTGAGGCTTTTACGGAAGATATTCAACCGATCTTTCTCATTGTAAAGGATGATAAAGGCGGATATATTTATGGTAGTCTTGCAGGAATTCCCACTCTCAATGAGAATAATATAACTGAAATAACAGGAACAGATTTGAAGACAATGTTGTCAAGTGATGTTGTTCTTCAACCAGGATCTTATTCCACGGTTAATGCTTATCTGACTTACATATTTGGGGAGTGGAAGACTCAGGTGAATCAAGACTCTATGCCTTGTGAGCTTGTATTTAGAGAGTATGTCGGTTATGACTTCATTATTCCTATGGCGAACTATAAACCGAGTACAGATAAGGCGGTTTACAATGCTTGGGAAGAGATTCAAAGCTACTTAAAATATTATGATCTGTATCTTGATACTTATATTGATTTGAAGAATAAAAAAGTTCAATTCATTATAGGTAAGACAATGTACAATACTGTAAATATAAAGCTGTGGGAATATGGTATTAAAAATTATGGAAAGTGGATTGCTACAGTTAATGAGACTCAGGGTTATTATATCAACAAAAATACAGGAGTTTGGACTGCGGGTACTAAATGGATTCTGACAAGCCAAAATCAAATTACGACTACTCCTGCTAATAGAGATATCTATCCTATTAAAAAGAAGATTTACACAAGTGAAGAGAGCCTTGTGGATGCAAATCAACTAGCTCTAGAAGATTTACTGAATTATCTTTTCAATGAGAATATAGATATCAGTATAAATGATTTTATACCAGAGTTTGAATCTAAATTTGCCGTGTATGTAAAGCGAGGTCAGGCTAAATATAAAGATCTTCCCTGTGGGGAATTGCACTATGATGCGAGCGGTCTTGTAAAGTGTCAGATCGGTTATAGATATACGGGAGCAGAATTTATATAAGGAGACAAGGATGATAAAAATAGTCAGAGAGCCGAGTGATACTCCAAATATTCAAAATACAGATGATTTTGTCGGTTTAAGATACTCCTATGGTGACTATAATGGTTATGTAGATAATAAGGGGCAAATGTTTGATTACCAAATCAATGGGTCTACTTTCAAAGTATTGAGCGGTAGAGCAGTTGTAAATGGAGTAGAAGTAGATATAGATGCTAACGGAGCTAGTATAACTATTGATAATGTTGCTCAAATACAAAATCATTCTCTTTATTTACTTGTTAATCTGGCTACTATGAAAGCAACCTTGCGGGATATTATAGGAGAAGAAGTTCCTGTCAGTGATGATTTGACGGTTAATACTTTTGGTGTAGCTTACTTGCTTCTGTATACTTTCAGTTCTGTTTCCGGAGTTATTAGGAATATTCAAAAGAAGATTGAAAAAATTGTAAATCTTAAAGATGTTGTTGAGGGAAATACCCGAGTGGCAAAAGCTTATTCTGCTGAGTTATGTAATGAGGCAGACAATGCTCGGCGAGCTTTCGCGACAGATTTTTCTTACAGCAAATGGACTACGGTTGATGTAAAAATAACTCCTGATCCAAAGCCAAGTACATTGTTTTCGTCTTCTGGAGTTTATGAAATTGAGGCTATTCATAAAAATATATCGACATTTCGTTATGGTCCTATTTTGTATGAATATTCTCCTGATATTGCTAGAGAAATAACCTTGTATGCAGATTATGATATTCCCTCTGAGAGTCTTGTGTTTGTACGGCTTTATGTAACAGATACTTATGGAGTTCAAATGCTTGAGGAGACTTACAATATTTCTGCGAAGAAATATACTTCAACAAAATTGAATTTTCGTTATCGTCAAATAAAGTGATGGAGAATATAAAATGGCAATACGAATTTTAACTAAAAACGGAGTTGAAAATACCAATATTGATGGTGCAAGAGATTGTAATTTTAATGCTGGTAATCGTGATGGTATTGTTAAAAGCGTACTCAAAGAGGGAAACTTGTTTTTGTCTTCTTCAAATGTAATCGCTCTTGATACCTGTGAGCTCCGTATATTTGGTCATAGAATAGTTATAGACACTATCCAATACAAAACATTTTCTTCTGTACCGACAACTCCTATACGCTATGCTCTTATAGGACAAATCATTATGACGGAAACTGTACCGTCTTTCTCCCTTGTTGTTCAATATGCTGAAAAGATACTGCAGAAAGATAATATCAATAATGGGAATGGAACTTATGAGGTTGAAATCGGAAGATTTACACTTCAACCGAACGGAACGATTGTAGACCTTATCCGTACTCTTGATATTATAACAGGCGGAACAGGATCAGGAGACGGGAGTGGTCTTGAAATAGGTACGGTTACAACCAATACTCTTGATTCAAATTTAGAGGCAGAAGTAGACATTGAAAATCGTTATGATACAGAAAAAGGTAAGATTGTAACAGATTTTACATTTGGTATCCCTGAGGGAAAAGATCCTGTGTATTATGTGTCAACCTCTTTATTAGGAGATTGATTATGGCTTATAAGCGTTGTCTAATTACCACAATAAAAAATTTGTTCGATATTCATAAAATTCCAGCAGATAGTGCTATAAGCATAAAAAATAATATTATAATTTGTTCTAGATATGGTATAAGTATAGGACAAGTAAAGATTCTGTGCCCATCACTACAAGTGGGGGATATAGTTAAGATATTATTGAAAGGTACTTATACAAGTAATAAAGATTCTGGTTATGTGGGTTGTTTTATTTACTTAGACGGAGACGGAATAAAAGTTAGTGGAGATATAATTACAGTTACACAAGAAATTCTTGACGGAACTTTGTATTTATACAATGCAGCGAATGTTGAAACCGCAGATAAATATCCCGACAGTAAAGGTATTTATTACAATATAACTATTACGAAAGATCTTAATCAATCCGAAACAATCCCTTATGGTTATCTTCCATCATATAAATCTAAACTTAAAATTGCGGATGTTTGTCAGGTAGTCAATCTTACTGTATTGTCTGAAACAAAAAACGGTGTAACTTTCACAAATAATGGAAATGGAACTATTACAGTAAATGGAACGGCAACGGAGTTGACTGAATTCAGATTACAAAACGCAAATTTCCTTAAAGATCATGTATATTTGCTTAAAGGTTGTCCAAGTGGTGGTATGGCGGGAACATATATGTTTGATACAGGTGCTGGTATCGGTAATGATATTGGTAATGGTACGATATCAAAGCCTACATTATTTGGTGAAAGATATGTTTCAATTTATGTTTGGGGTGGAACAGTATGTAATAATTTCGTTTTCAAGCCTCAACTCTTCGACCTCACCGAAATGTACGGAGCAGGACACGAGCCTACAACAGTTGTTGACTTCAATAAAGACTTTCCTACGCAATTGTTCAACAAAGACAAATTTTCAACAACGACAATCAACGGTGTAACTTTCACAAATAATGGAAATGGAACTATTACAGTAAATGGAACGGCTACTTCAAGAGCGACATATGTTGTTGAAAATGTGTATACTGAAATTGTTGGACATAAATGTTTGCTAAGAGGATGTCCGTTAGGTGGTTCAACTAGCACATATGTTTTACATGATAGTTCTTGGGGCGTAGTTGATATAGGTCATGGAATAATAGCAAATATTACAAATAGACAAATTGTAATAGATGTTTTTGCTGGAGTTGCTTGTGAGAATCTTATTTTCAAACCCGAACTCGTCGATTTGACGGCATTGGGGTTAGATTCAACAATCACTTCACCTGAACAATTCAATCCAAAAGTCGATTATATTCCATTTGTGTATGATTATGCGCCGAAATGTTGGTTGACGAGTTATAAACACAATTTGATTGCTACAACAAAGAATTTATTGAGCTATTCTGAAACCCCTGCGGGGTTTGCTGAGGCGGATTGGGAAAATACCAATCCTCGAGATTTGTCAGAGGGCGTATGGTATGTAGCAACTTCTGCGAATAATTATAGTATTAAAAGTACTGTCACCGATTATAGAATAGAACGAAATTTATTATATATAAATGTCGCTCAAGCAGCTTATGGACTATCTCGTGCATTTAAGTGCAATCCTGGAGAAGTTTATAATATATCGGTGAAAGGAAAAGGGAATATTCAACTTGGAGTTGGGTTTTTTGATATGAGCGGCAACTACTTATCATATGCAGACAGAAATGCAAGTTCTCTTTCATTTACAACTCCGACGAATTGCAAATGGTTTTGGGTAAACTTTGCGGCAAGTCAAAATAATTCTAAGATATATTTTAGAGACATCCAACTTGAAAAAGGCTCATCTCCAACAGACTATGTACCAAACAGATATTTATAAAGGAGTAATCTATGGCAAATATAACTTACAAAAAACTAAATGGACAGGCTAGATATATCAGTTCTGAAGAATTTGATAGTCTTGATTTATCTGAAGAGAAAGTAGGGACTGAGTATAGACTAGTAGGATGGATCAAAGAAGAAGATTTAGATGCTGAGTTACAAGATCAGATAGCAAATAAGTTAGACAAGCCTGAAACTGATGGAACAGCAGGTCAGATTCTGACACTTGCTGCAAGTGGAAAAAGTGTTTGGCAGAATCCTAAAAATACGAACAAATATAGACACTGTGTTCAAATTATAGAATCAAACCCCAATAAAGTGCTTTATTTTTGGATCGACGCTACTGAATCACTAACTGGTGAAATACAAAACCTTGTTGATTTAGTCGGCGCAATAATGGTAGATAAAGCTGGTTCTTTAGAAGAATTTTTCTATCCATGTACGGGGAGATGGGGAACGTCGACAGATAATATTGTAGTCACGGGTTGTCTTTTTACTGTTTCGTCTGATCAACCGACAATTAAACTATATTTATCTGATGGTTCAGTAACAGATTCTTTGTCGACAGGAAATTTAGGAATATTCTTAGATACTATTATAACTTTATAAGGAGATTTTGAAATGGGCTTAAAAACAACAAATTACACAAGTAAGAAAAATGGACTTAAACTTGACACGGCTTATGCTGTAGTCAGAGATCTTCATATTGAGGGTAAATACGGTGAGGCAGAATTCGCAATTCATTACTCAAGAGATGAGGTAATGTCTAAACCAGCACTTGAAATCGAGGCTGTTCGGTTTATGGTAAATCGTGGCGAAAGTCCATATAAAACCGCATACAAAAAGGCAACAGAGGGTAAAACGATTACATCAATAGATCCTGTTTCTGGAAAAGAAATTCAGGTAAAAACCGGACAGCCGTTTTACGGCTGGGAAGATGATTTGGTTATTGAATGAGTGAATACTCACTACAATAAAATCTAAAAAGGAGGAGGATATAATTACTATGGCACAGTATAAAGTAATTGATGGTGTACTCTATCAATCTGTTGATACTGCGGTTATAAAAGACAGATTGAATTCCGTCGTGGAACAAGTCCGTCCTTATAAAGATGGAATTCAACAGTGCGAAAACCAGATTCGTGAGTACAAAGAACAGATTGCTATGATTGTTCAATCGAGTGGGTTGAATCATGAAGTAGTAAGAGCTCTTGATCCTGAAAAAGCAGATTTTTTGGGACTTTAAGTGAATCTTCACTAATGAATTTTATTCTACTTGTAGCGAAAGTCATTTTGAAATATTTCAAATTATAAAGGAGGCAATTCCATATGGAGCAAATTTTCGCTTATATCGACACCTACGGTTTACTCGTAGTGATTGCGGGTTTGCTTGCTTCTATGCTTTGCGGTTGCATTAAAATTCCGATTGTAAAAGCAATTAAAAAGAAGAATCTTGGAGAAAAGGCTACCTCTAACAGGATAACGACGGTTTGTACACTTATTGTAGCAATATTCAGTATACTGATTATTGTAGCATACACTTGTATTAAAGCACATTCGTTTGCTCCTTTGATGACGGTAGAATTATATTCGGATATCTTGCTTGCAATTACTTTTGCTAAAATTGCTTACATGCTTTATGAGGGTGTTGGGGAAGTTTCTATCAAGAAATGGATGCATCAACTTTTCATAATGATAGCAGAAAAAGCTCGTAACAGTAAAGCTTCTACAGTTCAAGACTATGTAGATATCGTTCAATCGGTTCTTACTGATACCTTACATATGCCTCTTACAGATGCTCAAAAAGAAACTCTAAAAAAATCTTTGAAAAAAGCATCTATAACTGAAGAAAAGCAAGAGGAAACCAATGGCGGAGAAGAAGTATAATTCTCCCAAGACGGTGTTTTGGGCAGGGATGTTTTATATGTTCCTGCTCTCAACACTGATAGCTTTCATATTTCATTTTGTAGGACTAAAATGGTTTGAATGTACTATTGAAATAGAAGAGCCGAGCATAGTTCTACAGAAATTGATTAAAGCTGCTTTGAAAATATTTGAATTGGTGTTTGTTTTCAAAATACTGATTCGAAAATCTTTTCTAAGATGTATCATTTTAGCTACGATACAAGTTGTTACAATAGGGTTTATATCTATACATTATCAAGCCTATGCAGATATCGGTTATATCGTGTTGTGTATTCTATTATTCCGGAAACATAGATATGATGGTTTGGTAGACTACATTGTTCTATTTATTCTTATGAATTTATACTCCCTCGTGTTTGTGGTCGCACGGTTTGGGGGAATAGTTCCTGATGTAGCAGAATCTTTCTATACAGGCATTGCTTCTGTGATAGATTATAAACTCTTTATTGTAACGCTGTATATGTATATCAAATATAAAGGAGGGATAAAACTATGGAAAATGAAAAGAAGAATTTTTCAGATCAACAGAGACCCAGAGATGTAAAAGACTGGGATACAAATCATTGTCCTTGGTTTATTTTCGGGGATGAGGATGCTGCTAATTATGATCTTGAAAAAGTCAAATCTTGGTTTACCAAAAAGTTTGGTAAAAAGAAGAAGAGGAGGATGTAGTGCTTGCTAAAATTTATAAGTACTCCATGTTCCTTGGAATTGTTGCTATTCTTACAGGTATAGCCTATTGTATGAATTCTGTTATAGAATTATACATAATGCTTATCAGTTTTCTTATAGCAAAACAGCGGTATAAATACAAATTCCATTGTAAGTCTTCTTTACAGTGTTTGCTTTTATCTGTAGGAGTATTTGTAATTGCTTTGAGAGTAACACTACCTCTTGGCACTTCATACATTTGTTCAGGCATTTGCGGTTTAGTAATCGCTTATGTCGGACAATATGTAGGAGAATCTAAATTTATAAGAGAAGACTATGCTTATATTGAGCCAAGGTACAATGCTCTTATAGAGGAACAAAGAAAACAGGATGTATATTCCTTATCAGAAGATGATCTAAGGAAATACTGTAAGTCTTTCAATTTTGACGAGATAGATGAGGAAATAGTTATACAAAGACTCATTTATCATCTTAAAGGGAAAGATCTATATGATAAAATAGGCTATTCAAAACCTCAAATGATAAGACGGGAACAAAGGATAGAGTCTATCTTGAAAATACCGTTAAAACGCTATACAAAATAATACTAAACCCCGCAAAGATACCTCTGCGGGGTTTTCTTTTCGATTTATTTTCGTATACTAATATTGAAAATAGGAGGTCAACACAATGTACAATCCTTATCAGTTTAATAATTCAATGCCGTCGGCAACACAGCCTTACGGATACCCGATGTCACCCTATATAGGGAATCCTCAACAGGCTCAACCGATACAACAACCACAAATGAATACCAATAAGATATTTGTAAGCGGTATAGAAGAAGTCAAGATGAAAATGCTTCCTCCGAATAGTGAGTTTGTATATCTTGATAATGAAAAGTCTATTCTCTATCAAAAGACAGTAGATAGTACAGGACATTTTGAAGTACGAGCATTTGATATAACCGAGCACAAGGAACAGAAACCTGTCGAAAACGCTCAAACGATAGATACCCAAGACCTTGTAAGCCGTAAAGACTTTGACAGTCTCAAGGCTGAGTTCATTGCTCTGAGAGATAAAATAAAAGGTAATTATGGAAGAGGAAATCAAGAAACAAATAGGTCTTCTGAAGAAAGAAAATAAAACCCTGAAAAAGAACTTGGTTTTTGAGATAGGCAAGAACCAAGCTCTTGAGGAAGAGAATCAGGCCCTCAGAGCAACTTTACAAAGTCTCAAGGAATTCATAGGAGGAAGTGTATGAACATCTTGAATAACCGAGCAGGGACTCCTGCGGTTTTACCTCCGCAAATTATGCAAGGTATCAGTCAAATCAAACAAATGCAATCTCTATTCAATGGTACACCTCAACAAATGATTCAACAAATGGCTCAAAGCAATCCTATATTCAATGAAGTTATTCAAATGTGTAAAGGGCAAAACCCTCAGCAAGTTTTTGAAATGATGTGTAAACAAAGAGGAATAGACGGCAACGCTATTCTCAAAGAACTTCAAAAATAACACAAGGTCATAGGTCGACATATGATTGAGTGGTATTTTAATAAATTATAAGGAGAAAAAATTATGGAAGGAAGTGGAATCCAGCCTGTAATGACTATGAATCCTGGCTATGGCTATTCCGGAGACGGTTTTGGTTTTGGCGGAAGTGGGCTTTGGCTCTTTGCTATCCTCGCTCTCATGTGGGGCGGAAACGGTTTCTTCGGCGGTCGTAGAGATTTCGCCGACGGAAGAGCAGCTACAGTTGAGGACTTAAACAACTCGGCAAACTTTACTCGTCTTGAGGGACAAGTAATGAACAACGGAAACCGTATAGAACAGAAAGCCGACGCAGTGTATAGCGGTATTTGTAACCTCGGTTATGAGATGGCTCAACAGTTCGGTACGGTCGGTAAACAAATTTCGGATTGTTGCTGTGAAAACCGTTTAGCGATCGCGAATACGAACGCTCATATTGATCAGTCCGTCGCTCTTGTCAATGCGAATATAACGGCTCAGTCTCAAAAGATACTTGACCGTCTTGCAGAAGATAAGATCTCGGCTCTTCAAGGTAAGATCAGTCAACTCGAACTTCAGCAAGCAGTTGCGGGTGTCGTAAGATATCCCACCGCTATGACCTATGCTTACAATGCTAACCCGTTCTGCGGTTATGCTGCACAAGGCTGTGCTTGCGGTAACATCTAAGTAAGGCTCTGTCAGCCGAAAGGAGAGATGGGGCAACCTGTCTCTCTTATTCTATAAAGGAGGAAAATTTATGTCTTGCAAATCTTTAATCTATGTAGCAACTACTACTCCGTCTTCCGTTTTGGCTAACGGTACACTCCCCTTGGCTACGATTGTAAGGAGAAGAGGAAGAGATGTCAACCTCAGCGGAAACTCCATAGCAATCATGGATACAGGCAGCAATTATTATCGAGTTACGGTTACAGCCACATTTACAGCTCCCGTAGCAGGTACTATTGCTCTCGCTCTTCAGCAAAACGGAGTAACCGTAACAGGAGCGACCGCGAGTACTACGATTACAACCGCTACCACAGAAGTCCGCAGTCTTTCGTTTACGGCGATAGTAAGGACTTTCAATTGCGGTACGATTGATAGTCTTACAGTTATAAACAGCGGACTTGCTGCTACATTCAGTAATATTGCTGTGGATGTAGAAAAGCTCTAAGGAGAAGTAGAAATGATAGAAGTATTCAAAGAACTCGACGGCAGAATGCTGAAAGGAATTATGCTTCACGCTCAATTGACGGACTATTTTGATTTTCTCAATCTTCACGGTTTTAAGCGTTGGCAAGAATATAGGTTCTTTGATGAAATGGCTGAATTACGAGGGTTACATCGTTATGCTATAAACCATTGTAATAAACTTATAGGGGAATCTACTGTGGAGAATCCAAGGATGATCCCCCAAGATTGGGGAAATTACACTCGTTTACAAGTAGACTCGGCTACTCGTAAGGCTGCTGTCAAAGAGGCTTTTTCAAAGTGGTATGAGTGGGAAAAGGGTACAAAAGAATTCTATGAAAGCAAATTCAAAACACTTACAGACAATAATAAAATAGCAGATGCTGATAAAGTTAATTGTTTTGTATGTGCGGTTGATCAAGAATTAAAAGTACTCACGAGGAAGATGCTTGAGTACAAAGCTGTTGATTATGATATGAACTATATTATGTATCAGCAACCTGAGCTCCACGAATACTATAAACAAAAGACAAAGGATATCGGAATAGATATCTGCTAAACTGTGCCATAAAAATACCCCTGTGAAAACAGGGGTATTTGTTTTAGAATTTTATAAAAGGCTTGTCGAGGTAAACCGCAGGGAGATTCTTATCATCTATGTAAAAGTCACAGAATATTTTACGAGTATCTCCTCCCCATTGGCTTTGAATTTCCGGAAGATTTTCATTTACAGCATCAAAGATGAGTCCTCTTTCTTTACACCATTCTACAGCTGCATCAAGATATTTACCATATTGATCATTTTTACGAGAAGTCCAAAGAATAATCTTATGCCCCATCTTTTTAAGCTGCTTTACATTTTCTATACGAGCAGGGATCTCTTCCCCAATAGAGGGGAATTTATCCGTACAAAGAGTTCCGTCAAAGTCTATTGCGTAAATCATTTTGCCTCCTTAATAAGCTCAATAGAAGTTAAGTCTATCTGTTCAAGATTAGTGATACTTTCATAGAGAAGATCTACAAGAGCTGTCGCCCATTCACCGATATCTTTGAAACCCTTTTTTCTGACTTCACTTTTGAATTTATGAATCGTATCTTTATCCCGGAGTTCTTGATGAGAAACCGTACACAATACCCTGTATAAGGACATGCCTGTTTTTTCCTTGATTTTAGTGATAGCCTCCCTACGATCTTCCGGAATATAGCAGATATGCGGATTCTCTCTTGGAGCCGAAATCTTAATTTTGCTTTTCTTTTCGTACATGCTCGTTTACTCCCCACAAAGCTCTTAATAGAGTATTCCTCGGTGCTTCTCCGTTAAGGATAGTCTCGATTTCTTCTTTACCTCCCTCTGTATAGTCCCATCCTCTTTCATCAAAATCATAATCAGCAGAATATTTTACCTTTTTATCCCAATGTCTTTCATAAAGATGAAGATCACCGACAGTATGATAATACAATCCGACAGGAAGACCGACTTCCTTAGAAACGATTTGTAATAAAATCGTGAAGAATCCCATATCATACGGCAACCCAAGCCATATATCGTTTGACCGCATATAGGTGTGAAGATTGAGCCTACCGTTAAAGCAAGTAAATTGCAATAAACAAGTACACGGTGTATCTTTTGTCGGTTTATTGCTTGCTTCTTTAATATGTAATATACACTGACGATCGTATGGATTCTTTTTAAGTTTGTCTATACAATACTGTAATTGGTCAAACCCGAATTTGTGGAAAATTCTGTAACCGTAAGCGGAGTTCACGGTTTCACCGTCATCAGATAAGTCATACCACATTTTAGCATATTTGCCGATATCTTCAACCTTGTTAGATCCGCTGAGATACCACTGTATTTCGCCAACAAGATATCTAAGGCTCAAATTTCTTTGAGGGTTGAGACATACATTATGATAAGGGTTTGAAACAAGAAAAGTGATATCTGTAACATGTTTGGTTTTTCCAATACGGCTTACAACGGTTTCACCGAAGTCAGAAACAAAATTATAGGCTTTTTCAAAAGCATCTGTAACCGTATCACACGGAATTGTAGGAATCATAAGCATAGTCCTGTATCTCCTTTAATAGTAATATAATCAGCTCCTGACTCTCTGAGTAATTGACTGTAAGAGCCTCGGATATTTTTGATCCATCTTTCCATATCAAATTTCATATGTGGATCCCCCTCCCCTCGGTTTATGAGTCTTTGAATAATAACCTCGGTAGGACAATCTACATAGATCAATATGGTTTGAGTTTGCTTAAAGAATTCAATGAGTTCTTTAAGTTCTTGTTCAGTAAGCTTGCGCTCCTCAGGTGAATTGTAGACAAATTGACCAAAACAGAAACGGTCAAATACAACTCCCCCAGGGGTTAACATTTGTTTATATTCTTCGAGTGTTCTTGGTGTACTTTCGTGCCAATAATACAGATTGAATCTTTCACAAAGATAGTTAGCCAATGTTGATTTACCTGTACCGTCACATCCCTCAATAACAATATTCATTTATAAATTCCTCCAATTCACTTTGAGATATCTTAATTCTTTTTACAGGAGCGTTCTTATGAACAAGTTTAAGAACAGGATGACCGTCTTTTCCCTCAGTCAGTTTAGTGTAAGTTCCGCAATCATATTTTTTACAAAGTAACGGATAAAGATTATTTCTAATCTTATCATCCTTTTCGGTTTTATCACTGAAACATCTTGAGGGGAAATTCTCAAATGTAGACTTTGTAAGAATCTGAATTACTCCTACAGAATGTCCTTTTGAAATCGCTGAGATAGCATAGTTACAATCTTCAAAATACTCATCAGTTTCTGGAAGATTCTCAAGTGGATATTTTGTATTGACAATAAGTATATCATCAATTTGAGATATATTACCATTCAATTCAACTACACAATTTGAAGTCACTCCATTTGCAAAACCACGAGGTCTAATAGAAAGTAATGCACAATCTGGATAAGCTCTCATTATTACTCGGGCAATTGTTTCCAAATAACTCAGTATTCCATCTATATAATGTTGACAGCAATGTTTTCCTGAAATATGATCACATTTACCATTATACAAAGTAACATAAGACAATTGAGAAATTCTATCATCCATTTGAGCATAGAAATCAACTCCGAGGTTTTTCATATACTTATCTATATATCTTCGAGTTTCACCGATATTATGTACATCTTCTTCAATTGCTACAATTATAGCTTCGGGAAGATTTTTCCTGTAAAGTTCATATTGTTCTTTTCGTACAAAGAATATGAAATTTTGAGGTTGCTTAGAAGCCAAGACTATATTTTGATATATGGGATTGCTTTTCCATCTATCCATACTCGGAATAGCTATAATCATTTTTCCCACTCCCTTTTTCTGATATTTGAATACGGTGTTGTTCTGTAAGTTACAATCTCGTAGTCTTTTTGAGTAGGCTCAGGCAATGTTTCTTTTCCCATCCTATCAGGAAGAAGTCCGGGACGAACAGGAGAAGTTGCACATATAGAGCAAGGATGAAAACAGCGTATGCCTTGGTATAGAAACCGACGAGCTGATTCAAAACGGGGGTGCATCCAGATATCAGCAATCTCCATTTCATTGACATTGGCAATACCGTACTCACCTCTGAAGTCATCACAACATATTGCAATATTACCATCCCAGCGGACATACATTTCTCTGAATACTTTCGTACAACGAGCTTTTTTAGGCTCAGAAAGCGGAGGCATTCCAGCACCGCAGTGATTGGTAAGATTTCTTGCGATTGTCGGTTTTGCTAGCTCAATAGGCGGGTTGAAACTGATAGACTTTTTATTTTCAAAAAGTTTAGATCCGTCCCCATATACTCTGTAAGCAATGTTGTTTTCCTTTAAGTATGTTTTGATACTATCCAGATTACTGTCTATGTACTCATCAAAGATAAGTTCCGTCACACCTGCGGTTAATAGCCATTCAAGATTTTGTATGTCTTTCAAAACACTATAACCGTTGGTCATCATTATGATGTTTACATTAGGAAGTTCTTTTCTAAGATAAGCAATCATATTCAAATGATCCGGATGTAAAGTGGGTTCACCGTGTCCTGCTAAAAGTATCTTGTAGTGCCAATCGGTCTTCTTAAGACTTTCAACCGTATGGACAAGCGTGTCAAACTCCATAAAACGGGGAGTCTTTTCAAGTCCGGAAGTGCCACAAAATTCACAATGACGGTTACAGCCCTGAGTAAATTCTATTTGTATTGTGTTTGGTTTATACATGATATAATCTCCAATAATTCCAATCAAATTTTACTGATGGGAATCCTGTTTTAGATTTTTTATACACTATGCCAGGATGACCAGCATAGAATTTTTTTGCTGTTTCAGTATACCACTGATATCTAAGATTAGCATCTGAGATACCAGAAGCATTTTCACAACCGCCAGGACAAGAATTGATAGCAGGACAGTTGTACAACATGTCGGTTATGGTTAAAGCCTTTCCACCGTGGTACATAATTTCAAATTGTAAAGCATAATCTTCATTTCCACATTCGTAGTTTGGTCTATAATTTATACCGTGTTCACGCATAAAGCTTAGATTGAGCCATATACATTGTATACAAGCGGAAGAATTTACTTTTTGCGGAGCGTTAGCATAATTCATATGCCAACTATCTGGACGATAGATAACACTACTGATTGCAATTTGAGGATCACTTTGAAGATAGATGTAATACATCCACAATTTTAATTCATCTGTCCATCTTTTAGGAGGAGTTCCGTAATGTAATGAAACTTTACGCATGGATTCTTTTCCTCCTGAAGTAATTGACGGTACAGTGTGCTCAAGTTCGGTTATATCATCGTCAAATAAAAAGATGTTTGAATAGTACGGCATGCATTTTTCAATGATTTGACGCCTTGTTTCACCGATTTCAGTAACATTATCTAAATAGAGAAAACCAACTTTTCCCTCCCATTTTTTATAAAGATCAGCCTGTTCTCTTCGAATACATAAAACAATCTTTAATTCAGGTTCAACTGAAAGTTGTTTAAGAATTTTAGGATCAGGACGGTTATAACTCGGAACAAAGATTGGTGGAACTTGATCGTCAGTTATAAGTTGTTTCGCTGTTTCGAAATACTGTTCACTTCTATACATTGTTAATTTACTCCGTAATGATTATAGAGATCTGAAAGCAATTGTTTTGAAGATATTCGAATACAACAACATCCAGATTTTGTCAGATTATTGAAAGAATTGTTAATTTGTCGTACCCTGTTATGGGTATTGTTCTCGTTCAACGGTTTGGTATTTCCTGCTTGAAGTCTTCTATTCTTTATGTTCTCAATACATGTTTCGATAGGGGTATCAAGATAATAGAATACTGTGTTTGCTTGAGTAGAAATACGATTAGAAAAGTTAGACCATCTTGAGGATAGAGTAGAAACTAAAAGACCCTCAAAGACAACATTATAACCACCATTGAGGAAAATTTGTATTCTTTCTTCAATTTCATCTTGAGATCTAACCGTATCACATCCTCCGCAAGCGTTGTGATATGAGCCTACAATTGCCCAACCATTTCTAGAATTGTAATATCCGAGTATTTTCCCGGAAGAATCTTTCCACTCATTCCAATCTTCTAATGAAAGAAGTTGATGAATAATGTAAGATTTACCACTTCCGGAAGTTCCTCGTATATTTACAACAATTTGTTTAGAATGTTCCATATGTTAGAAACCTCTTCAATCTTTCTTTTCTTATTCCGTTCCAACCGTTCAGCTCTCCTAGAATTTCATGTGGTACTCTTTCAAAACGAATTTGAAAGAGTTTATCCCACAGATTATTGTATTCTGGAAGTTGTTTTTGATAGTGTCTCAATTCTTCAAGTCTTCTATCAGTATAGAATTCAAGATATCGAGTTCCTTTATACAATTTGAAATAACCACAACAATATCCAACTGCATCCACAAAATTCAATGCTGTTCCTAAATAGGATTCTGTATATTGAATTATTGCTTTGAGCATTGATTCAAGCCAGATTATTTCTTGTTTTGTTGGTGCACGGTCGTGAAGTTCATCCGCCAATCTATCGTTATAACAAATAACACATATTCCCTGAGCACAAGTTTTACAAGATCCCCAATCTAGATATTTCTCGTAGAGTAGAGTTCCATATCCTAAAAGATCATAGATTGCTTCGAGAAATAAAAGAGTTGAAAATCTTCCACAGTAATAGATAGATGAAAACCAATTATACACAGCTGATTGTGATTTCTTCATCAAAGATTGTAATATATCAATCTGTTGATTATTCCCTATCTTAGATTTGTAAGATATTACAATGGGAACAAATTTATCCATGATTTTAACATAGCGTCTATCGGATTGAAATATCAGTTTATTCTTGTATGTTTTCCAAAAATCTTTTAACCGTTGTTCTTCCGCACTCTCTATATTAGGAAAAACTCTAAGCAACAAGGCAGTAGTCTGAGCAGAGTAGCAAGTTGAATAGAGGAAAGAAACCCAAACACGCTCATTAGGATCATTTGATCTACAAAGAAGTTTTAGTGGATAAAAATCTCCATCATTGTGTCTAAGTTTCTCTCCACAATATTCAGCGTACTTCTGAAGACGAAAATCTATGTAATTATCTCCAGGAATACTGTACATGTTATCACTTCATCCACGGAGGAAGATTACCCTGAGGAGCGTTTCCAGCAGGAGCAGCTTTTTGCATCCACGGAGGAAGATTACCCTGAGGTGCTTGAGTAGCCTGAGGAATTTCCTGCTGAATCGGTTGAGGCTGTACAGGAGCGGGAGCGACGGGTTGCTGAGGCATAACCTGTTGAACAGGAGTTTCAACCGCAGGAGCAGTGTAAGGAGCCTCAGCCACTGTATTTGTCAGTTTCGATACTCTGGTAATAACCTGCTTGGTGTTATCGTTTAAGTCGGGTTCTACGATTATCTGACAGGTCTTACCGATGATAGCCTTGGTGTTCAGTTTGATTCTTCCCTCACAGGGGATGCCGATGACTTCAAGAAAACCTTTGATTTTCCACAAAGCCTGAGGAAGAAGATTGTACCACATCTTACGGGTTGCTCCGTCAGCGGTTTCAAAGGTCACTTCGAGTTGATCCGAGCCTGTAGATGCTTTGCTGAATTGAGCATCTTTTACTCTTACTGTGTGAATTCCCTCCGGAATGTAGTTAATGCTTTCGACTCCTGTGAAGTCAAGATCCATAACAGAATAATTTGCCATAATTGTTTATCTCCTTATTTAATATCTATTCTAATTATCTTGCCACATTTATAGACTATGACATTGTCTTTTGTTAAACTTGCAGCAAACCCTGATCTTATAAGATCTACCGCTTTAATAAGCCATTCTGTATCCATATCACAACTCCGAATAATATTGTTTTAAGGCTTTGAATGCCTCACCTTTTTGGACTACTATGTACGGGGGAAGTCCGTCTGCCCCACCTTGTCCTTTGATCCAGTAATAAGCATTCAAAGGGTTGATATCGATCGCATAGCAAGAATAGGACTTGCCTGATGCGGGATCGGTATATTGTTTAATGCTCGTATGGAATGCATAATTCAACATCCCTACAAGATACTTCTGAATTGTCGGACCAGCGTTTACTCCGACTTCCGGAACAAGCTCATCCTCATAACCCTCAAGGACACTCATCCTTTCATGGAATTCAAGAATAATTCTTTTTCCGTTTTGAGACAACTCGGCACATTTGGCTATAACCGAATTGACTCGAGCATTGTGCTCCGCCCACAGATCCTGATTCATATGGGCTTTTCTTTTTTCCGCCATAAGTTGTGCGGGATGGTTATCTATCCAGACTGAGAATGTACTGAACACATAAGTTCTTTCTACTCCGTCATCTGGAAGATTCTTAATGCTATCCAACAACTCAATAAGCTGCTGAGAAGAATAACCCGTTGCATCCATATAAGGAATATCGGGGTAATCTGCTTTAATAGCATTCAAGCCTTTGTCGTCGAAGATAATGAATACAGGGTTGGGAAATGATGCTGAAACGGTCGTTTTGCCTGAACTACCACGACCGTACAAACCAATCAATTTTCCGCCAGTAAACGACTTCAACGGTTTGCATTGACTCCAAAAGTCAATCATTTGTTTACCTCCTCTTTGAATTTTTTATAAGTAACGCAATTTGCGATACATCCTTGATAATCAGGTTCTACTCCACAAGTTTCAGCCAATTTTTGACAAGCCTTACACTCCGGAGTTTGACAGTACTGAGCAAATATCTTTTGCTCCCTTTGCTCAGGAGTAGTGTAATAAAGTTGTTTGGTATACTCCACATCTCCGCCTGTTAATTCAGTTTGACATAAGTTTTTGAAACCGCACCAATCACAATCTCTTCCAAGACTCTTGGGGCAAACCTTACATTTGCTGATTTCATCTACGGTTTGAACAAAGTCTACCCAAACGCTCTCTACAACAGAGGGAATTACGGGAGTAATATAACGATCTATGAAATTCTTATAATTGTCTTTGATTTCTTCATAGATATCTTGAGGAATATCTTCTACACCTGCTTTGGCGAATGAGTAAAGAGTTTGATCTCCGTATTGTTTACCAAACTGTCCACTTTTAAGGACTCTTGGCGGTTGAGGAGCCGAAGTCTTTATCATATCCCAAATGACACCAACGATGTTATAACCGTAATGCTCATTGAGGACTTTGATATATAAGCAAGTCTGAGCGTTCAGCCAAGTCTGATCAAGTGACATTTTATTAGACTTGAAAGATTTGTGCTCCATGAGATATTGCTTTCCATCTAACTCGCAGATGGCATCGGCAATACCGATAAAGCGTTTTCTTCCTCGTATCTTACAGTCAATCTTCAATTCGGTTTTAAGATATTTGATGTTTTCATTTTGATATGCCCAGTCATATTGACTCATAATATCAAAACAACATTCCAAAAAATCTTCACCCAATTCAGCCTGATAATCTGCAGGCATTGCTTCGAATTCTGCTCTAACCTTGGTATTGAGATATTCTTTCCAATCTTCTCCGTTAGCTCGTAATTCTAAGAGCTTATGAATCGTAGAGCCCATATACAAGGGTCTTTGAGGAGCTCGTAATTGAAGTCTATCTCTATAACGATATTCCCACTCTTTTTTACAGCCACGGAAACAAGATATCTGAGAAATGCTATAATACTGTGGTTCTGTTTTTGCCATGTTTTACCTCCTATTTATATTTCAATTCCCCTGAGGGTTAGGGGAGATTTCTCTCCCCCAGACCTTTCAGTCAAGACTTTCAATCAAAAACTCAAGAATTTGAGTATCTGTGAAACCCTTTTCCCTCGCCCAGGTAATGAGCGTTGTGAGAATTGTTTTCATTTTAGCAGCCTCCTTTGTATATTCATTAAAGGTTCAACCCCTTTAACTGATATTATTATACTACTTTCTAATCAAAAAGTAAAGTATTTTTTCAATGATTTTAGAAAAAACTTAACTCTTTTTAATACCGATATAGACTTGCTGATTTTCGTGTTTCATTTCGACGAAACCGAGTACTTCAAGATTTCGATAAAAATGTAACCGCTTATATGGCACTCGATCATCTTTTAAGCAAAATCGTGAGTAGTCCTCATATAAAGCATCTTTTGCTATATAATCAGCATAATTCCCTGTTTTTATAAGTTGTGTTGTAACAAATGAGTGAATACTGTCAGATTCGGATCTTAACCTTTCAGAAAGAGTAGCACTGTTTTTACTCGGTTTAATTGCTTTCAAGCCTTTTAACCGCCTACACAAAACAGGTATTAAAGCAGAAATGCTTTCCGGACTGCAAAGGTCATCAACATACCTTTGAGTCAAAATAAGTTTTTGATCCATTTCAAGAATACGAATACGAGTATAGAAAGCATCAGATTTTTCTTCTAACTGTAAAGGCATCGTGTTAAAAGAAAACCAAAGTTTTGAGAATGGCGTGAAGAAATACGGTTTACAGCCTTTATCTTCATACATTATTTCATCATTACCTGTAATCTTCTTTAGATTGCCTATATCGTTAAGAGCGATGCTACTGTTATCAGCACAAGCATTTATGAGCTTATCTTTGAGTTGTGCGGGATAAAACCGTACCGCCATATCTTGTATAGAAAGAGCTGAAATATTTTGCTTACCAACTAATGCTGATACCATATTGATAAGCGTAGATTTTCCCGTATTTGACCCTCCTACAAGACACAGAAAACACTTCAGATTATTGTTTACCGTTAAGCTGTAAGCGGTGTAATCTAAAAGCATATTTATGTCATCATTCGGTAATTTCGCTTGTCTAAGAAAATCTACAAACTGAATTTCATCAGGTCGCAATTCATTAAACAAATATTCATGAGGAATTTGTAAAGTACTCATAAACCGTGGATCATGTGGATACAGCGTTTGAGTCTCTATATCAAACATACCATTCTTAAAATTGATGAAATTTTTATAAGCATTACACATTTTATCTGTAACCGCTATACGCAAATCATCCATTAAAAGATTGAATATTTCATTGATTTGCCCCTGTTTTTGATATTTTGGGTCATCTATCAACCGTTTGATGACATCCTTAACCGCCAATGAGTTCGGAATAAACACACCGTCTTGATAAAAGTATACAATTCCTCCGAGAGTAAACATCGGATAATTCTCTATTGCATAATCTACCAGAGCTTTATGATTGATTCCGCACACTCCTCCTTTATCATTGTACATCCTGAAATCAGGTTTATCAGAGTTAGTATAAGGAGTGTAGGAATTAGCATGTTTTAGGATTCCCTCTAATTCATCCTCCGGAAGAGCCTCTCCCCACACATCTTCATTGATAATAGTAAGGATTGTACGAATTTGTTCTTCAGAGAATTCAGCCTTTCTGAGACGCATTATGTGTCTTATCAGACTGTCATTTCTTCCGTCTCCTGCTTTTGCTCCTACGGTTATGAAGTCTTCTGTTTTTGAAGACAATTTCAAGGGAGTCAGCCAGAAAGGAAGTTCTTCAACTTCACCATCTACCCAATAACGATCTGTACAGTTATAAGGCAAAACACAATAGCCTTTTCCAGCAGTACGAGTGTCTATTCGTAAGCCAATAGGAGTATGCCCTTTGACTATTTGAGGAATTCCTAAATTAGTCTTGAAATAGAAGTGCATTCCGTGTGGAGTCTTACATTTCAGGGTTTGTGTAAGCCTATCCAAAATCTTGGCTTGATCTTCATCGTCTATATCGACTATAACGAATCCCTCAGGACACCATAAACCGATATTCCCACCAGTGGCTAACCACTTCTCCGCTTGTTCAGCAGGATAGACATTAGCGTCTATCGCTCTTTTACCGTCACAGAGTTTGAAGTAGTTATCACCGAATATGTCTACAAGTTGTTGTAAAGTCATTTCAACCCTCAGTTATTTGTATCAGTTTCATCACAATTCCAATCTGCTATATGAATAACTTCTACTCCATTATCTTCGAACAGTTTAGCAGCATTTTCTGAAATAGGAAATTCTCTACCGTAGACAACGGTTTTGATACCCGCAGATACAAGAGCATAGGCACAATTATCACAGGGATAACGAGTAACAAAAGCCGTTGCACCTTTCAACTGTTCTTTACGCTCTTTAGGAACATGTAAAAGAGCATCAACCTCACTGTGGATAACTTTACAGACTTCTCTATGTTCTTTAGAATTATCCCCGAAAAGTTTTATTCGTAGACAACCCTCTTCTTTACAGTTTGTTCCACGGTTAGCACCCTTGGCTAAAACCGTACGCCAAGCAGTTTCTTCTATAAGATAACAGCCCACTGCGGTCTTAGTACAGGTTGTATTGTTTTTAGCATAATTGTCAGCAAGTGTCAAAATGTTTTTCATTTGACCTTTGGTGTATCTCATATTTATCTCTCCTTTGGAATATATTTATTTCTTGGTCTTCCCGTATTTGTTACTGCTCGGATATATTTACTGATTTCACAATGGCAATTCTGTAATGACATTACATTCATATAGCGATCCTCTTTAGGAAGATCAGTGAATATTTCGTCAGGATTCCACGGAAGTCCCAACCAATTACAAATATCGACCCAATGATCCCTCAGCCAAAAAAGACTTTCTGCATAAGACATACCATCTTTATTTTTGAATATAAGATCAAGACCTCTACGAGCTCCGGGACCTGCTACAACGAATTCATTCTCACTCCACAATGATTCCGGACAATAAGTTACATCAACAAAAATTTGATATGCCAAGAAATAGCCTATTCCGTCAAGCGTTTGTAAAGTGTTAACAAACTCTTCCGCTGTTGTACAATTTCCCAAAGTTACTATGAAATCTTCTTTATGATATAATTCTTCTATGTAGCGTATAACCGCATATATGGGTTTGACTCCTTTCATCGGATCATAATAAGAAGAAATATACCCCAAAGCAGCACACATAGCACGCTTTACACCGCCCGTATTGAAAGCATTTGTAAAGAAAGCATAATCATTCGGTTTACTTTCTACATATGTATGTATTTTATCCCAGTCAACTCCGTTATCAAAATTGATAGGCATAAACTGCTTACAAGTCTCACTTTTATTGATAACTCTAAAGAGAATCAAGTTACAGACTTTACTCGCCCAGCTCATAGCATCCTCAGGAATAGAGCATATATTATCTATAACCCAACGAGTCTCACGATCGTGTTCTCTACGAACATTTGTAAACCTATATTCTTGAAGAATAGGGTTATTTGTCCACGGAGCAGGACGCTTTTCAATATCTTTAAGAATATGAATTTTGTCGCGTTCTGTTATCCATGTATAAAGATGTTTGAAGTTTTCCTCATTGATCTCTGCTTCGGCTTTTAAGATCCTATCTTTGTTACATCCCAAGTATGGAATATCATTTTGTTTATTTCTCATCTTTTACTCCTTTATGATTTACAAATTCATTATACCACTTTCTAATCAAAAAGTAAAGTATTTTTCTATTATGGACAAAAATATTTTTTAGACTTATAAAATCGCTTTCGAATTCTTCCCCATTTACTGAGCATAGAAAAAGATTCGTCCACATAATCTATAACCCAACCCTCGGTTTTTCCCTCGGTCTTTCTACCTACACGACCACAAGATTGTATAACTGAAATATTATCCTTTTTAGGAGTAGCAAATACAACACAATCAAGTGTAGGGATATCAAGACCCTCTTTAGCAAGAGGATAAGTAGCAAACAAACACCTTATTGTTTTATTTTTGAGACCCTCAATACACTCTTTACGCTCGGCTCTACCTTTCTTTGATCCCGTAGTAGCATATATTTGCATTGTATAGTCTTCACCGACTTCTTTTCGCAAAATTTCAAGATGTGCGACCCTATCACTCAAGACAAGACAAGTTTTGCCCATAGCATTCATTTGATTGACTATCTGGGCAATGTCTTTATTTCGTTCTTGATTTGAGCATAGATCATTCATAAACCGTGCATAATCTATCGTGCCATCAAGTGGTGCTATATAGTCCATATTCGGTTGATAGATTGTAGACTGCACTTGCCATACATAAATAGGTACTGTATTTTGAGAAACAGCGGAATCGGATATCTCACAAAGCTTATCCCCCAAAAGAGCAAACATGCATTTTTCTAAACCGTCATTTCGTTTAGGAGTAGCTGTCAGTCCATATTTATGATAGGCATTCAGACTTGATACAATTTTATAAAACATCATAAGTTTCTTCGGAGTCCCGACTGCTTTATGACATTCATCTACTATAATACAATCCCAATAATCTTTATACGGTTCAAGATCCATATTAGACATGGTTTGTACGGTTGCGAAAGTTATTGCTTTACCAACATCTATCTTACCATTTGTAATCGTACCATAGTTAGAATTATCAAGGTCAAAACAAGATTTGGCTCTTTCAAGAGATTGTTTTAAGAGCTCATATGTATGAGTTAGCCACAGTGTTCTTTTTCCTAACCGAGCGACAAGTTCCAGAGCAGTTTGAGTTTTACCTGCCCCACAGGGCATTACGATAACACCATTCGGACGATATACAGTACTCTCCAGAGCCTTTTCTTGATAAGAAAAGAGGTTTATGTGACTTTTATAATGAATGTATTCAGCTTGTTGAGCTTTTGCAAAACTATAATGAGAAATATTCTGAAGTTTAGGAAAAGCTTGTAAAAACTGAGCAACTGCTCCATAAGGAATTATGATATCAGACCCTCGTATTTCAAATAGAACTATAAGAGGCTCAGTATTTCCCAACCATAAACCCATATCAGCCTTTTTAGCATATTCAGGGTTAGCAAATTCAAGGTTCTTTTTACACCAAGAAAAAACCTCGTGTGTGGCATCTTTGATTATAGCCTTATTTGAAATTATGAGTTCCATATAAATCTACCAATTTTCTCACAGATATGCTTTTTAAGCCTGAGTGAGAAAGTTTTATGAGTTCAAAAGACGGAGCCATAACAACTTCAGTATCAGATATTCTTATACAGAAGTAGGTCTTCCATACACCTTTGTTATTGAGCATACTGAAAGCAGATTCTTGATTGTCTTCTATACGGTTAAAGGGGAATCTATCTCCGTCAAGAGTTTTACAGTCTATGCAAAGTACTGTATCCCGACTGATTGCGATGATATCAAACGGTTGTGAACCATTAGGAGCAGGGTTCAGAAAATGAACCCAGAACCCCATTTTGCTAAGATAAGCACAAAAATCTTTTTCAAATTCAGAGCCTACTGTTTTATTGTTCTTTACTTTCGAAGTCTTCACAGGTTGTGTTGTCATAAGGGAATTTCCTCCTTTTTATACTATTCGTCGATTCACGAACATAACATTGGTAATAATCTTTTTTCTTACAAAGGTATATACAATCATAGCAACTGTTACACCCTTTACGATCATGAATAACCCTCACACCATGTTTATACACTTGTATTGATTTCATTTATCTCCTCCTAGATAGCGTTGTTTGGTTCTCAGAGCTTTTTTGTCTATAATATCAGAAAGCTCCTCAGTCGTAAAATTGAAAATTTGACATAAATACTGACACATAAATAAAACATCTGCCAATTCCTCTTTTATGTCATTTTTACTTGCTTCGGCAAAAGCATTCTCACGGTTATATAGACGAGTTCTACGCTCTTTTACAAGAGCTTTCGTAAGCTCAGACATTTCTTCTATACAGACATCTATCTGACTGTCTTTGCCGTACTTCTTAATCATTGCTTCAATCACTTGTTCAGGCTTGAAGACTTTCTGATCATATTCGGCTTTTGCTTTACGGTATAAAAACCGAGCAGACATTTCGTCATAGGTGCTGTAAATGTAATATTGATCTTTTGAATCAGTAGTGATTACTTGAAAGAAATCACGCTCCCCATCATATCTGGGTATTTGATGAAATATAGGTTCTCTCATTTTTGAAACTCCTTATAGTATTTACAGGTCTCTTCGTTTTCATCTGAAACCAAAGTACAAACGCAGACCCCGTTTAATTTATTAGTGCAATTATAGCAGGAAATATTGTACATACATTCTCCGTTAGGGTTTGATACACCCCAATAGCAGTTTATACATTGTTCCTTGAATTTCTTTTCTCTTATATCAGTTAATGTGTTCCCCATGGTCCAACTCCTATATCTATATCAAGTGGTACATTCAAATGAATATTGAAAGTATCTAAAAGACTCGGATGTCTCATTATGGCTCCGACCTTTTCCTTATAATAATCAACCTTTTCCTCAGGAACATATAGCAAGATTGAGTCATGAACCGTACAAACAATCTCACACTCCGGAAGAGTATTGTCAATCTCAATCATTGAAGATAAGAGAATATCTGATCCTGAAGATTGAACAGGTGTATTTATACAACAGCGTTCAGCACTCCCTTTTTCTGACCAGTTATCTGAATAGATTTCCGGAAGAGCTCTAAACCGTCCGAATAGAGTATACACTCCGCCATCGAGTTTACAAAGTCTTTTTTGAAGAGCATACCAAGGTTCAAGATCCCTGTATGTTTGAAAATACCTTGCACGAATTTCAGTTGCCTCAGGCTCGGTTACTCTTAAACCATATCCTGTTTTTGCATAATTGATGAATCCTTTTGCTGACATTCCGTAAAGAAAACCAAAATTGACTGCTTTTGCTTTACCACGCTCTTCTTTCGTAATTTCCTGTTTACCTGTAACAACTTGTGCGGTTTTAGTATGTATATCCCCATTATTGTTGTATATTCGATGCATGGTACGCTCGTTAGCGTAATGACAAGCAATACGCAATTCAAGTTGAGAATAATCACACTCAAACAAAGCCTTACCAGGAGGAGCCACGAATAAAGTTCGTAATGCCTTATCCCTTGGGACTTGTTGAAGATTTGGTTCCTGACAGGAAGTTCGCCCCGTTCTAACCGTATCTACATTGAAAGACGGGTGAAGTCTACCGTCTACAGCCTGTTCAAGCCAAGGCTCTAAGAAAAACCCTACATCTCGAACGCATTTCTTATATTCCTTGAGAAGTTTTGCAACAGGATAACCCATCTCAGCATAGTCATCCATTTGTTCTGCTTTTATACTCGGAGCTCCTTTGGGAGTAGTTTTCAAAACGGGTAAACCGAGCTGATCAATAAACACCTTTGATATTTGAGCCGTGCTATTCCAGTTGATATCTGCAATAGCCTTTAATTGATTTTCAAGCTCTACTGCCTTTGCTTTATATACGGGAATCATTTCTTTAATTCTACCCGTATCTACATACATTCCCCGTCTCTCTATATTACGATATGTTTGAAAAGACGGTAAAGCCAAGCAACGGTACAGTTTTACCATATCGACGCTTTTAGGGTGTTCCTGAAACTTCTGAGCCAATTTCAAATATACTTGCCAAGTCCAGTAAAGGTCTTTGCGGTTATATTCAAACATTGTATCACTCGTTCCCGTTTTAGTCTTTTTATCTACATCCCAATCTTCTGCTCCACAGTGTCGTTTCGCTAATTCTTTAAGACCTTTACGCTGACCCATTTCGAGGACATATGCCATAATCATAATATCATCGTCAATAGTCAGCCATTCTTTAGGAATTTGCCATTGCTGTTCAAGGAATAGAGTATCGAATTTACCGTTTGCCCAGATCATGTACGGTTTTTCCGGAAGTTGAGTTAGGAAATCAGCAAACTCTTTTGCCGTAGTGGGTTGATAATACCATTCATATTCCGGAAGATATACACCGCAGCAATTGATCTTATCCTTAAACCGATTGAGACCCGTAGTCTCAATATCTACAACCATGTGTAACATTATAATACTCCCGCAATCCATTCTCCATATTGTTTTGCTCCCTTAAAAGTGAAATGCCAACTTACGGGACTCCCGCAATCATAGACTTTATACCCAAAGAAACAACGCTTGATTTCTACACAACCATTAAATGTTTTTAGTCTGTAAATAGCCATCGTCTCCCTCCAGATATAATTTTTGTACGCTGACTTCGTGTAAGCCAAAGAGTTTATCACTGTCAGCTCGTTTGAAACATCGTTTCTGAAGTCTACCCTCAATTCTTATAGTTGTACCATTAGGAACAGCCTCTAATCGCTTAGCAACTACTCCCCAAGCAATTGTAGAAATATAAGCTGTAGAGTGCTCAGTTTTTATTTTGAGAATAAAATCATTGATTGTTCTCCCCAATGGAGTATACCTTACAGGAGTCTTATCTTCAATAGTACCTATAAGATTCACCTCATTATGTTCTATTGGTTGCATAAGATGTTTAATTCCTATTGCTTTAATATAGGTTTTCTTTTTAGGATAAGAATCAGTCCTGATTGTTCTCAATTCTCCGTCTATGCTATAATACTCTAACGGGTAGATATCTTCCTGCCAAGTTTGAAATATGAGAGTATCAACTGCTCCAGACTTTCGTTCAACCGCAATAGTTCCCTCATATATTTTGACTCCCTTAATTTCGTGAGAAAATGAAATACTTCTCACCATGCCTGCTACTTGAATATGATTCATTGTAAAACATCCTCCATATGTTTTTGAAATTTTTCTTTGAATTTTTTAAGACTACGACTCACTCGAGTTTGCGGAATGTTCAAAAAAGCTCCGATTTCGTTTTGAGTGTAACCTTGTATGACTTTTTCTATCAACGGTTTATAATAGTCAGGAAAGTCTTCAAGAGTCTTACTGATTACATCAAGAGTATCTTTTTGAGAGTATTCATCCGGGACAGAAAGTGTATCCATCAAACTCATTTCATTCCCCTCTTTATCTTCCGCTATGATTGATTCTATAGGAATAGTTACAGGTTGTTTATTCATCTTACGGGTTATGTAGGATAACATACCATTGTAGATTGAAAGTACTGCATATGTAGAAAAAGTAAAACTATATTCTTCTTTGAAGTTTAGACAAGCTCGCCATAAAGCAAGCATTCCCTCCTGAATCAAATCTTCTTTGCACTGATTGTTTTTAGAACTTGAAGAAAACCGTCTCATGAATACATAGTATACAAGTCGCTTATTTTCCTCAAAGCGTTGTTCGGGGTTCATTATCATCCTCCTTGAATTTACATTCACCTATGCATTGATCTACAGGAATATCACAATTCAGGCATTTCTCTCTACCTTTGGCACATATTCCCTTTTTCGGTTTTGCCTGATGGTATTCTTCCCGCCAGACCTTTACCACTCCTGTGTTAGCAAACCATTTTGTCCTCATCTTTATTTCCTCCTTACAGTGTTGAATTCATTATATACTCTTCAGAAACAGAAGTAAAGTATTTTCATAAAATTTCTGAAAAATATTTTAGGCAGGCTCAATCCAATCAAGATCAGTCAGCCATTCATCCTTTCCGGAAGTAGACCCTTTTTTCCATCTTACAACGGGAAATTTTGAAATGATTTCTATAACCGTACCAATCGTTCCTACAGGAGGAAAGTATCTTGGATCAAACCTATGAGAAAATTCATCTTTGAATTTGACTTTGAGTCCTACATGTATATCTTTAATGTTCATTATTCATCATCCTCCATACAAAAATATATTCCATCAATAAAGCCTGTTATGAGCAATAGTAGAACTGCAAGAATCTGAGTGATTACTTTCGCTGCTATATTACTATATAGCGGAGCAAAGTAAAAAAGATGAAGTAAAGCTGCACTAATAAAAGCAAGATTCTGTAGAATCAACCTGAATAACGCTTTCATTTTTCAATCTCCTATCATAAAGGTGTGTTCTACGATGATATCGAGGTTTTTATCGTAGAAGTAGGTAATATCTTGGTAAGATTCCTGAACAAAGAATATCTCTGTAACCGAGGATCTGTATAAGTTATAATTGTTCTTGTAGTACTTCTTGATTGCGGCATCTTCATAGATGACCTCACGGTTTTCAGCAAATTCGTTGAATTCCTTATAGCTGTTGAATAATTGCATTAGATTTCCTCCTTGATATCAATCGTGACTTTGGTAAACTCGTTACAGCGGTTATCAGCGTAACGCTCTGCCTCTTTAATAGTTGAAAAACACTTTGTAGAGACCTTTCCCGAAATAAGACTTTTGACTTTGACTTGAAATTTCATAGTTGACTCCTTTATTATAATAGGTTAGGGGGGAGGGAAAACCTCCCCGCAGTGCTTGTTAGTGTTTTGCTTTAAGATCATATTCCGGACGCTTTTGGTAATCAGGATAATATCCTTCCTTTTTTAACCGACGAGCGATTCTTTCTTTGATCCATTCAGTACCGCAAAAGCGAATTTCTTTTGCATAGGTGCTTCCCTCGGTAGCCATCAACTCTTCATAAATGAGATTTGTGAGTTCCTTGGGGTTGTTGAGAAATCTCTTTGCTTCGAGGTACTCATCATCAGTCTCATCATAATCAAGTAGAGTATTCTCAAACCCACCGATTGTGAAGTTATAGGTTCTAATGATTGCCTTGATTGCAGTTGCTTGGTTTTGGTCTAATTCATTTAATTTCATATTGAATACCTCCCTTATTATCTTAAGAACGAACCGTCTTCAACCGAACCATCATCATATGAAATATAGCATACATCGGTATTAACATCGAAAGTTTTGAGAATTTTTACCCAGCTTTCAAAATCAGCCGTGCTATTAACAAAATGTTGTTCAAGATGGTTTTGGTGAACTGCTTCAAAATAAGTGACTTGTTTGTTTTCCATAATAGATATCTCCTTTTGTTTACGGCTATCACCGTTTCACAATATCATTATAATACTTTTCAAAACAAAAGTAAAGTATTTTTCATGGATTGAAGAAAAAATTTTTTAGAAAAGTTATAAAAAGTTATAAGTGAAGTACAAATATTGGTGGTATGGTTATAATAGGATTATAGTCTTACTGGTGAGTTTTGTTTATTTTAACATGTAAAAAAATTATCATTATACTACTTATAAAATATATAGTAGTAGTATTATGATATTTTTTTAGTAATACGGAATTCACAAAATTGTCAAGTCCGATTATAAAAATATTTATGAATTTCAAGTTTTGAGTATAATAATCGAGGAGAAAGAGTATAATGTAAGTAAAGGAGTAAAAGAAATGTGTGTAGAATGTCAAAATCATAATTTTGTGTGTGACCACTGCGGGACTATATTAGATCCCGAGTGGGGGAGATTGATCAGTTATTGGACTGACCGTAAAGGAATCAAGCGAATTGTAGAGACAAGCAAGAGTGATTGTTTTGTTTGGTTCTTGAAATATAACGATAAGATTGTTCGGGTTGGATTCGGTAGCTTACAAAAGTTGTTAAGTGAAACCAAGCCGTCTCCTCGTTATATCAAGTTTGATTCAGTTCTCATTTACATGTGTAGGGATATAGAGGAAAGAAATATATTCGCTACATATGCGATGGGAAATATAGAGGGAATAGATAATCGTAGAGGAGTCCCAAACGAGCGATATATCGGTAAGATGTCATTGCGGTTTAGGAGTGTTGTTCCCGAGTATGTTCGTGAATATGTAATGAATGATCCTGATCTTGTTGTAGGTGAAATGAAATATTGGGACATTAAAAAATTACGGGAGCAAGGTTATGTATACTAAAAAAGCTCATCCATTCTATGGTACAGCAAAATGGAAAAGATGTAGAGAGGAATATATGAGGCAGAAGCACTTTGTTTGTGAGAAGTGTGGTAGACCTGCTGATGTAGTCCATCATATAGATCCTTTGAAAGGAAATGATTATTGGAACAATCCTGAGAAAGCCTTTGGGGAAAAGAACTTAATGTGCCTCTGTCATAATTGTCATAACGAGATTCATCATGGTAAGCAACAGATTGCCGACGGATATTTCGTGAATTTAGTTACGGGTGAGATTGAAGTAGCCC
>ERZ1034928.166-NODE-166-length-41435-cov-24.209135_pt1 | contig 41435 bp, 49 predicted proteins | sample MGYA00520627_ERZ1034928 | MGnify/ENA primary metagenome ERZ1034928 (study PRJEB33766, sample SAMN09781755) | gut metagenome | biome: gut microbiome | host: Homo sapiens | place: Madagascar | study: EMG produced TPA metagenomics assembly of the PRJNA485056 data...
CTCCGGAACGGACGTGGCAAGGCATTGACATATACATATATACCTTAAAAATATTACCGAAATCTTGTAATTTTTCGGATGTACGGAATATGAGACTGTCCGTTTCGATGGCGTATGTGGGCAATCTGCGCACCGGCCGCGGCCTCTCATTTCGTGTCCTTTGACGAACGGGCGCGAGGGAGTAGTTTTGCACTATGGATGTTTATGAAGCGATAGACAAAATGAGACGACTCTCTTCCGAGGGAAAGACTTTTAGCTTCTCGTTCATGTCCTGCAATCTTTCGGCAGGAACGAGCGAGGGCGTTGTCTATGTTCCGCATGCTCGGCTCCGCAAAAGAGAATGTAGGGAGCATCATCTTCACGCGGATATGGTCGAGGCATACATCAATCTCGACACGATGGAGAACCGCCGTTTCTACCAGCCGCTTCTGATGACCTTCAACGGAGAAAAAGTTACATTGAGATGAAGAATACGGTTAAGAAGATTTCGGACCATTCCTATGCGCTGCACCTTGAGGACGGGCGGTGCTTCACCCTCTCGAACAGAAGGGACAGTAGCCTCGACTCGCTTTTCTGGCAGGCGCAGGACCGCAACTGGGAGTATCTCCCGCACACGATTCAAGGCTACAGGGTGATACCCTACGGCATTGACAACCAACTGCCTACGCGCCTGCGCGACATCCTCGACTCGAACAACCTCGGTCCCGGCATACTCGAACGCCAGATGGGACTCCTGTTCGGTCAAGGGCTCTATCTTTCACAGCTTTCCTTCGAGGGCGGCAAGATTGAGCGGCAGTGGAAGGAAGATAGGGAAATCATGGACTGGCTGGAAAGTTGGGACTATGTCTCCTACATCAAGGGCTGCATGACAGACTACCTGCACCTGAAGGGATTCTTCGATGCGAAGTATCTTGAACGCGGTCATCGCATCGGGCGCAATCCGAGGATTTCCTGCCTTGAGCACATCCCTGCGAAGAACGCCCGTCTGGAATGGACGGACAGCCGGGACATCAGAGATGTGCGCCACATCATCGTCGGAGATTTCGAGAACGCTTGTGTGAGGACAGGGGTGCGGGTATATCCCGTCTATGACAGGCGTAATCCAGGAAAATATGGCGCTTCGGCATCATACAACCATACATATTCATTCGCACGCGACTTCTACTCTGTGCCACAGTATTGGGGAGCGCTTCGCTGGATTGTCAGAGGTTCGGAGATTCCGACAATCTTTAAATATGTGACGGACAACGGGATAAATCTTGCGTACCACATCCACGCCCCTAACGAGTATTGGGACACCAAACGCGATACTCTGAAGAACATTCATCCGGACTGGGATGACGCACGGGTGGAAAAAGAAATAAGTCGACTCACTTCGGAGCTTCTTACGCAGCTTACGGAGGTGCTTTCGGGCAAGGAGAACGCCGGAAAGTTTTTCTACACGGTGGATATTCCGTCTGAGAACGGCAGCGGGGCTGTGTCGTGGAAGATTGAGGCGATTGACCAGAAGATAAAGGATTTTGTGGATTCGCAGCTCAAGATTTCAGAGGCTTCCGCATCGGCCATCACCTCCGGAATGGGACTGCATCCGTCTTTGAGCAACGTGATGGTGAACGGCAAGCTGGCTTCGGGTTCTGAGTTGCTGTATGCCTTCAAACTCTATCTTCTTTCAGACACGGAGATTGCCTCAAATTGCATTCTTGAGCCGATTAACCAGGCAATTGCATTCAATTTCCCCGGTCGGAACCTCAAGCTGGCTTTCTATCACCAGACGATTCAGGCGGAAGAGGCGGTTCCGACTGACAAACGAGTTAAAAATCAATAGTTATGCTGTTTGACAAAGTACAGAATGGTTCAGAAGAACTGAACTCCCTGACGGGTCAGTGGTTCGCATCCACACCCTTCTATCTCATACGCACCGAGATTGATTTCGCCGCGCAGGAACTCGGCTCGATTGTCGGCTCAGAGGTGGTTGACGCCGCTGAAGAGGCCTATCTTGCAGGCGCAGACCCCGATTTTGTGGATGCGGTGCGGCTTCCGGTGGCTTTTCGTGCGATTGCACGCTATGCGCAGCTTTCGGGTGTGAGCCACGAGGGGACGGGGCGAAAGGTGAAGATGGATGACAATGAGAAGATGCCGTTCGAGTGGATGATTGACCGGGATGACAGGGCTATGCTTGACCGCTACTACAGGGCTCTTGACTCTCTTTTCCGCTTTCTGGAGAAAAAGCAGACGGCAAGTTGGCTAAGTTCACCGGTGCGCGACCTTGTCGGGCGCTGCATCGTCAGAAACCTCAATGAATTCGAGAGATTCTACCCTGTGGACGGCAGCAGCTACGCATTCCACCTCTTTGTCCCGCTCATCGTCGAGGCGCAGGAGAACGCCGTGGAGCCTTTTGTCGGTGAAGAAGTCTGGAAACGCATCTATCCGGAGGTGGCAGAGTCTGATGAAACGGCGATGCGCCTTCGTAGCAGGGCTGCGCTCCTTTCCGTCCTCACGGCTCTTGTGACAGCAGCTCGAAGGTGGTCTCTTGACATCCTCCCTCTTTCCGTTGCAAGGCGTTTCAGCCCTTCGTACCAGGGCAATCGGGAAAGCCGCGCTGCGGAGACGAAAGAAATCGACTGGTTCATCGAGAAGACGACCGCTCAGATTGCACAGGTGAAGGACGACCTGAAGAAGCTTGCAGGAACGGCCGGCGAAGCCTGCCTGCTACCAAAGAACGACCCTGCGAACAAATTTGCAACAGTGGTATGACGGAGATTGGGATATATGAGACCGGGGAACGAGTTTCGTTGCCATCGTCATGGGATGAGATGACTCCAGAACAGGTGCAGTTTGTGTTCCGGACTTATGGCGAGTGCATCCTGCGCGGCGGTTCTCCGCTGGAGTTCAACGTCAGAGTGCTCAGTCATCTTCTGGGGCTGCGCTTTTCACTGAGGACGGCGCTTGTGGAGAGCCTTGCGGGCGATGAGACGACACGGCTTGACGAAAATCTTGCTATGCTTTGTGACAGATGTTTAGGATTCCTTCTCGACGTGGAGCCGGAGACGCTCCAGTGCAGGCTGACCTTCGACTCCGTGACAAACCCGCTGTCTATGGTGAAGAGCGGACGTTTCCGGCTCTATGGCCCGTCTGATTTGCTACAGGACCTCACTTTCGGGGAGTTCAGGCACGCTGCCGTGGCGATGAATGCCTTTCTGCATTCCGGCAGGGTAGCCGACCTTGACGAGTGCATTGTCTTTCTCTACAGACGGCGGTGCTCTCAGCCGAATAGGGCCGGACGGCGCGTAATCGCGGTAGATTCCTCGAACATCGAGAGGGAAACAATGCTTGTGGCGCGGATTGAACCATGGCAGAAGAACCTCATATTACTCTGGTTCGCATCCTGCCTCAAGTTTCTTCAGACGCAGGACATAGTCATCAACGGCGAGACGGTGGAGCTCGGCCGTCTGTTTGCTGGCGAAGGAGACGAGAAAGGAGGATACAGTTTCGGGTGGAACGACCTTGTGGTGCAGATTGCCAAGGACCAGACCATAGGGAACATCGAGCGCGTGGATGAAGAACCGCTATTCTCCATTCTCGGCATAATGTGGCACAACTTCAAGGAACAGAAACGATATGAAGCGATTTCAAAGACTCATTAGCCTCACAAAGTACATCGAGGGCTTTTCCCTTCCTGGCATCAGCCCCATCGTGACGACGGCGCAGTCGGACGCGACCTCGAAGCTCCAGCATCTTTCGGGCGTCCAGGTGCTTGCGGCGCGTCCTGAATGCCGTCAGCAGGGCGACTCGGATTCCTACAGTTCCGTACTCTCGACGGCGTTCTTCGTCGTTGCCAAGGGGCTCGGCCCTGCAGGCACTCCGGAGCGCGAGCGAAAGCAGTACGGCGAACTTCTCGACATTGCCTCACAGATTGTCGAGCGGGTGGCCGCCGATTCCACCTCCCCCACCTGCGGGCTTCTTTCGGGGATGTCGCTTGCGGCGGTGGAGATTGTCCCTGAAGCCTCTATTTTCGGAGGCTGGCTCGGTTATAGCGTTGAACTCACATTCGAGTAGAAACTATGTCGGTGAAGGCACGTTTCATACGCAATATCCTGGAAGAAGAGGGAGAATCGATGCTCCGCCGTCAGGGCACCGCCATCCTCTCAAAGCTTGAAACGCGCACCGGCACACTTGAACGGTCGCGTTCCGTCTCCGTCGCGTCCGCCTCAGATTCGTTTGACGGCAAGATGACATTCCAGCACGTCGCCTACGAGCGCTTCCTCGACCTCCGCCGTCTCCACTACGGCTCCAAGGTGGTTTCCCGTCGCCGCAGAATCCACAACCGCTATGTCTTCGGCGCCTACTCCCGCATCGCCGAACGCCTGATGTACGAATTCACCGACGAAGTCGCCGCTGCCATCCGCCAACAGATTGAGAATGAGCAGTCATGACTTGAAAAAGATTTCAACAAAATCTGGCATTTTCTTGTTTTTGAATTGTAATGTTTCTACTTTTGCAGGCGATAGTCACCTATCGTAGACATCTCAATAGACATTGCTGATATCTTTACAGACATTGCGGACATCTTCATGGACATGAAAAATATGGGAATTGTAAACAACGTAAGCATCAGCCTTCTCGCCAAGTATGTCGGGCTTACAATGCTTCAGCGCGGAATTTCGGTCAGTCCGCTCAAACTTCAGAAAATCCTCTACTACATACAGTCCTGGCACATGGTTTTCTTCGGAAGGGAAAACACGCTTGTTGCGGAAGCGCCCCACGCATGGGTCAACGGTCCCGTATATCCCCAGATATACCGCGAATACAAAAACTGCGTCCCGGGGATGTGCGACCATCTGAGTCCAATCCATTTCGGAGTGGACGACATCGACAAAATCCCGGAAGTGGCAGGAAAAATCGCGGAGGAACTTGCCTTCTCGGACGATCAGATTCAGCTCATCGACTCCGTAATCAAGCTCTATGGAGCAAAGACCCAGAACCAGCTGATTTTTGCCACGCACTGCGAAGACCCGTGGTGTGAAATGCGTGAAGGACTCCGCCCATACGAGAAATCGGACGCCGAGATGTCGCTGGACACCATGTACAGGTACTACAAGGACAGGTACGACCGGAACAGAAGCAAGGAATGATGTCCATAGATCTCGAAGAGGAAGACCTCACGGTCCTCAATTCACCGCAATCCATCTCGACAAAGATGAAGAATGTGGAACTGGCAATGTCGCACAAGTTACCGGTCGTCATTAGTTATGCACATCTTGACCTCTCGAAAACCGATTATCACTTCCGTCAGGAGTTCACTCTGAAAGACACGCAGGCGTATTTCTCCATGATGAAGGAAATATCCAATTCAACAATCGACGACTGGCTGGAGAATCCGCACGAGCACCATTTCTACCGCACCGATGTCAGAGGAAGGCTTGCCAAGGCACTTGAAAAGCTATGTCCCGGATGCCTGGAGGCGAATCCGCTGATCTATCATTTCGCGCTATACACAGACGACAAAGGAGCCGACAGGGCAAAAGGACGCCGTTCACCGCGCATCTATTTCATGTTGGGACAATACGGCAGGATTTACATCCTGTTCTTTGACCCGTTCCATGAGATAAATCCATGATTTGTGGAAATTTCTTGCTTTTTTCGGAAATAGTTGCCACCTTTGCAGTGAGCTACATATTCAAAGGCAATTCTATTTTGCGGCTATGATTTTCCTCCGTAAATATAGATTGTTGTCATAGTATAGAGATTTTGCCCCTCTGTATGGTCGTCATTGGCGAAAGCCGTGACTGTATTCGCCGCAAGGCTTGGATATGTAGCTCAGACCTGTAACGGAGGGGCTTTTTTAATTTCAATTAGTTATGAGCTACACTAATGAAAAGCAGCCACGGCTCGACACTGGCAAGGAAATCAAGGCGGATGAACTCATACTGAATGCACGCCTTCAGCTCTACCGGCTTTCGGAGGAACTCATCAAATGGCAGGTCGCCCTCTATGATCGGGATAGAAGCCTACACGAGAAGCTCGGCAAGGATTTCAACCGCGCCACCCTCGGGTTCTATGAACTCGACGAGGCGTTGTCCTCCATTCTTCACAAAGACCTCGAACACAAGATAATTTTCTGCGAGGAGTGATTTTTGCAAGGATTGTTAATTGATAAACAGAATATGTTATGAGTTCAGTGAATCCTTTCTTCTATGGTATGGCGCTGGTCAGCAAAATTTTCAGTGTTGTTGCTGTTATTTTTGTTGTGTGTCTCATATTTGGTGGTCTTGACATTGTTGGGTGGATTTCTATCGGAATCGCTGTTGTTATATTTATTCCGATTATGATTCTTCTTGACAAACGGAAGAAAAAGAGAGAAAAAGAACCTTGGAATCATGACATTTAGTGTCCTTTTATAGCTGCCTGCGGGCAGCTATTTTTGTGTCATAAAATTGACACAAAATGAAAAGCGAAGACCTGCGGTTGAACATAATTGTAAACGGCGATGCCGGACGAAAGGAAATCCTTGACACTGAGAAGGCTATTTCAAAGCTCGAATCGGAACTCAAGTCTTTGAAAAAGGCAGAAGGAGACCACTCCAAGGAAATCTCCGAAACCAACAAGAAGCTCACGGATGCGAAGTCGAAGTATGCCGAACTCCAAAGGCAGATCAGCCTTGATGGCAAAACAATGGCAGAACTGAAGACACATGTGACGGCAACGCGTGCTGCATTGTCTAAAGCTGTTCCGGGAACTGACAATTGGGTGGCCTTGAACAATGAGCTTCTTGTAAGTTCAAAACGCCTTAAAGCTTTGGAAAATCAAGCTAAAAACACAAAAGAGGTGGTCTCTGAAGTCTGGCATAGTTGGAGTGGGGTGGCCGTCGCCGCGAATAACATATCAAACTTAATATCAAGATATAGCGGTCAGATTGAAGAGGCGAAACAGTCGTGGCTGCAATATGACGAAGCGCTTGTCGACGCGATGAAGACAACGGGGCTGAGCCGTGATGAAATCGAGGAACTGAGTGCTGAACTCAAGAAGTTCGACACGCGAACCGCTCAGAATGAGTTGCTGTCGTTGGCCCGTGTCGGCGGTAAGCTGGGAATTTCCGGAAAGGAAGACCTCCTGGAGTTCGTTTCGGCGGCCGACAAAATCAATGTGGCGCTGAAGGAAGACCTCGGCGGCGACGCGGAGGCGGCCATAGGCCAGATTGGAAAACTCGTTGATATATTCCAGTTGAAGGGACAGATGGGTCTTGAAAAGGCGATGCTTTCCGTCGGCTCCGCAATCAATGAGCTTGGTGCCGCATCGACCGCTAATGAGGGCTACATCGTGAACTTCACCAATCGTCTTGCCGGTATCGCGCCTAACGCCAAAATCTCCATAGACAAAATCCTCGGTCTTGCATCCACCCTCGACGCGAATGCCCAGGCAGCCGAGACCGCCGCGACGGCCATCGGTCAGACCATTACGGCAATGTTCCGGAAAACCGAGACATTCGCCCAGATTGCAAAGATGCCGTTCGAGGAATTCCGCGACCTCCTGACCAACGATGTGAACGGTGCTCTTGTCAAAGTTCTTGAAGGAATGAAGGGCGACCAGGGGCTTTTCAACATTGTGGACGCGATGGACGAGATGCACCTGAACGGGCAGAGGGCAACGACGGTGCTCGGAGCGCTGGCAAACAATGTGGATATGCTCAAAACTCAGCAGCAGCTCGCGAACGAGGCCTTTCAGGAGGGCACGTCTTTGACCAACGAATTCAACACCAAGAACGAATCGGCCACGGCCATTCAGGAAAAGTTGAAAAAGAGAATCACGGAAACGAGCGTTGAAATCGGTCAGAAACTGATGCCGGCTGCGAATATGGTCATTGGTGGCACCAACACTTTTTTAGGAGTCATTTCAAAGCTGATTACGCTCTTTGGAAAATATCAGGCGGCAATTATAACCGTAACGGGTCTGACTGCACTCTATGTTGCAAAAAAGAAAATTGCCTACCTGTTCAGTGCTGAGTTCAGAGCCGCACTCCTGAAAGAAGTAGCCGTTCTTGAGGCATCGTCAAAGGCGAATTCGCTGCACACGGTCACGCTGAAAATTCTTGCCGGCGGTTACAAGACAGCTGGAGCCGCTGCAAAGGCTTTCGGCAAGGCTTTGATTGCAAATCCTGTCGGCCTTGTCATAGCCGCCGTTGCAGCCCTCGCTCAAGGCATCAGTTTTCTTGTCTCCAAATCCCGCGAAGCCACCAAGGAACTCAGAGAGCTCAACAAACGGACAGTTGACACAACATCTTCATTCGTCAAGGCGCAGGCGGAAATCGACAAGGAACGCAAATCGCTCGAAGAACTGAAAGATGCGGCTACAAAAGCAGCCGAGGGCAGCGACGAACGCAAAAGGGCAATCGACAAAATCAACGAACTCTATGGCGACTATCTTCCGCAACTCCTCACGGAGAAGACCTCCAACGAAGAACTTGAGACAGCGCTGAAAAACGTCAATACCCAATTGGAGCAGAAAATCAAGCTTCAGGCGCGTGAAAATGCCGAGATGGACATCCAACAGCACAAGATGGATGCAGTGAAGGCAGCGTTGGACAGTTTCAACAAGCGTTATGAGAAAATGAATAAAGGGCAGTCACTGTCTGCTGCGCAAGTTGGTTCTCTTACCGGAGCACTGTCCCAATACTATGATATGCCTGATATTTCTCATTTTATCGAGATGCGTGACGTGATTGCCGGCATTTTTAATGAAACGGCAGACAACCAGGATAGGCAGGTGAACAACATTATAGCCTTGTTTACTGAAGCGCAGGAGAACGGTGTAAAGCTTCGTTCTATGGTTGATGGCCTTTTCGGAGTACAGTCGTCTGGCAAGAATGCTCCTCTTGGAACGCTGACTGACGGCTCGACCGAGGACTCCGGAGGCGGAACAGGCGGGAAAGGCGGAACAGGCGGAAAAGGCAGTTCTGGAAGTTCCCCAGTCGAGACGGCGGCCGAGAAGAGTGCTCTTGCCCTTCAGAAAGGTCTTGAACAGGTTTTTCAGGAGATTAACGAGGATTCCGAGAAGTTGTTTCAGGAAACCTTGAAAAGGATTGAGCAGGATGCGGAGATGAAAACGCAGCTCGTCATCGACAATGAGAAAGACCTGACTCAGAAAGCCATTATGGAAGAGGACTGGCGCTACGAGAAGGAACGCGCCAAGGCAGGAGACAATGCTGAATTGCTTGAACTTGCCGAGACTAAACATCAGAACAACCTCGACAAAATCAGGCTCGACGCGTTCAACCGCGAGGTAAAACGTCTTGAGGACGAGCACAAGCTCAGACGCACTCAGATGGAGAACTCGCAGGCAGCGGAACTTCTCGCATTCAAGGGCACAGAGGAGGAAAAGGCTGCCTTGAAGCGGAAGCACACGGCAGAACTCGCCAATTTTGATGTCGAGTATCTTCAGGACTTGGAGGAAAAGCTCCAGGAGATCGTCGATGCAAAGACGCTGGAGGGAATGTCTGTTGGCTTTGACGAGAAGCAATATCGGGAAATAATGCAGCAACTTGCCGACATCATCAAGCGCAAGAATGCTGCGGCAGGTGAGGCGGAAGAAGCCTCGCAGGACCCGAATGAAGGTCACTCCATTAAGGAAGGGACAGGCAAGGGGTCTATCCTTGGTGTGGCCATCGATGAATGGCAGGTTCTGATAGAGCACATCAAGGAGGGAAAACTCAGTGCTGAAGATTTCCAGAATGTGGTTACAGGCATCGGCAGTGCGGCCGAATATGCTTTCAGCACCGCTTCGAAGTTTATGGACCTGACAAAGAAAAAAGAGGACGCTCAGCTCAAGGACTATAAGAAGAATCAGGACAACCGCAAAAAATCCCTTGAAAAACGCCTGAACGCAGGTCTCATCACGGAGTCCCAATACAACGCTCAGGTGGAACAGATGGATGCGGAGTACGACGCCTACCAGGAGGAACTCGCTCTCAAGCAGGCAAAGCGCGACAAAGCCCTGAACCTAACTCAGGCGATAATAAACACCGCGCTGAGCGTGACTTCAACCATTGCGCAGCTCGGAGCAACTCCTTGGGGAATTGCCGCAGCTGCAATCGCTGCCGCAATGGGAGCCGCCGAAATCGCCATCATCGCCTCGCAGCCCGTGACATCCGGAGCGGAAGAGGGTGGCTATATCGGTGTCAAGCGCAGGCAGGACGGCAAATCATTCAATGCCAGGCTCAATCCTGATGCACGGGGATTTGTCTCCTCACCGACCGTCATAGTGGGCGAAAACGGCTCCGAATATGTAATTCCGCACGAGGCTCTTGAAAACCCGACCCTTCTCCCGATCATCTCCACCATGGAAACCGCCCGTCGCAACGGCAAACTCCGCAGATTGAACTTCAACGCGGTCTATCCGGCCACAGCGATGCCAGGGCGTGTTTCCGGCGGATTCATCGACGACGGAAACTCAAGGATTGTGACGACTTCTTCCGATGGCCACGAAGGTACGGCAACCGACGCGGCTCTCACAAAAGCCATCGAGAAGTTGACAAAGAAGCTCGATGAGCCAATCACCGCCCGCGTGTCGATGCTCGGCAAGGGCGGAATTAAAGAAACCGAGGACAAGTACAACAAACTTAAAAGAAGAGGACAGTTAGGATGATAAAGATTATCACAGAAGATGGAATATCGCTCGACCTTGCTCCGGACGCCGAATTCGCGATTGAATATAACAACCCGATGTTCGAGGACGACCGCATCCCCGTCCCATTCTCGACATCCATAGCACTGCTGCCATCGGCGACCAATTGCAAGGTTTTCCAATATCTCCCCGCGCTGAAACTGGAGCCGGCTGTCAAGAAGCTGGCCGCATCCCTCGTGCTCAACGGCATCCCTTTCCTCTCCGGCATACTCATCTACGAAGGCATCGAGGAAGGTAATCTTAACTACACCTTCGCAGGGCGTGATTTGGAGGACGAGTGGGGCAAGAAGATATATGAACTGAGAATGTCCGGCTCGTATGGAGTAGACAGCAATCAGTTTTGCTGGCCACTTCTTGTGAATAAGGATGAAACGGGCTATTTTGTCAAAGACTGCGATAATCTCGATAAGAGTGATACCTACAACAACCAGAGGCAGTATGTGGAAAGTAATGTGAAGTATCATAATTTTCCGTTTGGCGACAATCCCAGACGCACTCCCGCCATATATGCCTCGGCAATAACTGATAGAGTGGAATTGGACTCCGATGAAGATATAAAGGAACTCTATCAGCATATCGCTGTGCTCGGAAACGGAAGCGGGCGTGCCGGAACATATATAGTTGGTCATCACAAGTTCACTACGTTTGCCGGTTATCTTCCCGATATTACCATAGTTGAATTTGTTCAAGGAATATGTAGGATGTTTTGTGCTGCCGTATTTGAGGACGGCGGACGCATCATTATGAAATCCGTCCATTCCATTCTTGGTTCGAATGCGGGTGAAGACTGGAGCAGCAAGGTGTCGGACAACTTTTCATCCGGCACCGAGGAGTGCTGCGGTTATAAGTTTGGTTATGAAAACTCAGGCGAAGACAGCGTGAACTGCGATTCTTCCTCAATCGACCTTTTCAAGCAGAGTAAAACGCCGCTGTTTGTCACATTTTGGATTTCCGGGCAACCAGCCACGCTCGGAATCCTTCCATATAAAATCGAGTCTACCGGTGATATTGTGTCTGTTTGTACGTGGGGCGTGAATTACGATATTGGTGGTTCGTCAGGGAAAGCGGCAGTTGCGGCTGCCGACATCGTTTTTCAGAACAATATCACGAAGGAAAATGTGGTCTCTGATGCCGACACTGTCGACAACTCCTGTCCGTTCAACCTCGTGAAGTCCGTTCCTTCCATTCTTACAAGACCAAAGAGTGAGGGAGCATTGCTCCAACGGTGTTCTATGGCAGCGATTACGGAGCCGATAAATGAAGAGGCGGAACGAAGAGCCGATGTGTATGTCGGACTCGTTGTCAATGGTCAGATGACAGACAGCGGACATGCGCTTTCTTCAAAGACAATGGATGTGCCGATAACCGGATATTCGGAAGATGAAGATATATGTCTCACGTTGCATTCCGGCGAGAGGGCGTCTCTTCGTCCGGATTGGCTCTATGAACATTTTCATGAGCGCTACGCGCAATGGCTTGCCACTGACAGGCAGGTCATCACTTGTGACGTGAACCTCAGCGAATTCGACCTTCTGAACTTCCGGATGTACAACAAAGTTCGGCTGCACGGTCGCGATTTCTTTGTGAAGAAGCTCTCGGTGACACTCCGCGCCGGCTCGGAAGCGTTGGAGTGCAGCGCGGATTTCATCTTGGCATAGTGTCCTTTTTTGTCCTCAAACAAGTAAGTAGTTTTGCAATATGACAATAGACACATCATATCAGGATCAGTTCCCGTTCCTCTTCGCCGGGAATGCGGGAGAGATTTCCATCCTCTATCTCACTCAAAATTCTCGTGTAGATGTGAGCATCTCTGTATATTTTGCTCTCAGTAATGTTTCTCATACATTCAGCCTGCTGACAACCGGCAATCGCGTAGTCATCCCACTAAAAGACATTCTCTGCGCGTTACCTCTTCCGGACGAAATGTCGCAATCTCTCGTCTATATTGGCGGATTAGTAAAACTGGAAATCCAAGCCGGGCAGGAAAGCAAGTCGTGGCAATCCTATGTTATATTCGGTGCAAGGATACCGGGAAGCCAAATTCTTCCGGTGTATAATGGAAAACAATTCATCTCTATCCGACCACAAAAATACATCATAGACGGCAATACAGAGGAGAGAATATGTGCAGTACTGAAAGAATCCTCAAATGCCCGCCTCGAAGCCACAGTTTTTTCAGACATTTTGTCGCCGCTCCGTTTGCAACTGAGCTCAAACCAAACTTGGGCTCTTATCGGTATTATGTCCCAAAGGATAAGTCTGTCCATGATGGAAAAACTTGCGGGTGATGCAGGCTTTCCGGACCTGAACATTCTTGGTTTCGACATTAATGTTGTTTTTGAACTTGGGGCAGGGAGCGAGGAACGCGGAGAAACTCTCAGATATATCGTCCACCGTGGAAAGGCAGAAATATTTCAATTCTATGGCAGTTTCGGAGTTTTGGAAACAATCTATGCCACAGGAAACAGAAAAACAGAGCTTGCCACGGAGACGGTTTCTTTCACAAACGGAGGCATCGAGTGTGAGCTTACCAATGACAGCCGCCTCATCCACGAGACTTTCACCGGATGGCTGGAAAGCAAGGAGGAGGTCAGGTTCTGGCAGGAGTTCTTCTCATCGGCAAGACGCTATGCGGTCGTTGACGGCGTCTCGCGAAGAATCGTCATTGACGAAGTGGATTCCGAAGGCACAGAAGGAGAACTCAACGCATTCTCATTCAAATGGCACTATGCCGATAAACACAACGACCCGTCGATGGTTCCCATAAGGAAAGAATTAAAACAATACAAGATATGAAATATCAGCATTACAAAAGTGACTTCTCGTCCGTACACCGTTTCTTCAGGCAGGACGGTGACACGAAGAATCAAGTAGCGGTCCCGGGACACATTCGGCTCAGGTTTTTCACGGAGGAAAGGCTCAATGTATTTGTTGCCGAACGCGATGGAGACCAGATGACCGGCTGCTCCCTCTCCGAGGACGGGATGAATCTCACGGCGTCGGTTCCGCTGTCGAGAATCTGTCTCGGCAAAGGAGAGCTCTTCTGTGAGATTGCGGAGATTACCCCCGACCAGGATTTCCCGGAGCAGGAACGCATCGAAGTGACGCCTATACGACTTGGCGTGACGCTCTGGCCCGGCAAATCGGACGATTCACTCGAAGTCTCGGCAGACATAGTATTGGGAGTCGTATGCCCCGGAGCAGTTCGCTACGACACCACCCAAAACCTCGCTGACGCCCAGAAGTCGAGAGCCTGCGCCAACATAGGAGCCCTGCGCACCATCCCTGACGCGTCAGTATCCACGAGAAAAATTGCAAACGGTGCTGTAATTGATAAGAAAATAGCCGATGGCGCTGTGACGAAACAGAAGCTTGCTAATAACATAGCCGGCATCGTTGACAGTGTCGCCAAAGGCGCGGCCGATTATAGCTTACAGCAGAACTCCTGCCAGGTGATAAGCAGAAACTCGATTGCAACAGGCAACGGAACCATTGCCGGCACAAAGGGCGTCAGATGGAAGGCGATAAATTTCACAACAAAGACAATCACTCTCGAAAAGGCTCTGACGGCAAGCATAGGGGTCGGTGCATTACTTTCCATAATCAACGACAAGCATTATGACAAATGTTCTGAGGTCGCAGAAACTGCTGCCATAGGAGCAACGACAATAAAGGTAAAATCTCTCCCATTCACATCGATAGCGGAAGATACAGGTGATGACGCAAAAACCATAATGGTTTATTCTAATCCTGCCGTGGGTGATATGGATCTAGGGGACGGTGCTCATTCCGAAGGCGTCAATACGAAAGCGACACAGAGAGGTTCCCATGCGGAAGGAAGGGATACCTACGCTGCTGGACAATATTCCCATGCCGAAGGCAGAGAAACAGAAGCATTTTATGCATCCCATGCGGAGGGTAGAGGTTCAAAGGCAACAGGGGATGTATCTCACGCGGAAGGGCTTGGCACTTATGCAATCGGCGACCATACTCATGCCGAGGGACAAAACACCCACGCCGTAGGGCTGAATGCCCATGCAGAGGGTTTGCGCGGATGGGCGAACGGACAGCACTCCCACGCGGAAGGTGTTGATACGGTGACGAGCAACACGGCAGAACACGCCGAGGGCAAGTTCAATAAGTCGAACAAGGCAGATGGTTCATTCGGCAGCGCAGACAACACCCTTCACTCAATAGGTGTCGGCACATCCGCTTCGGACAGGAAGAACGCATTTGAAGTGATGCAGAACGGCTATGCCTACCTTCTCGGAGTCGGTGGTTACGACGGAAAGAACCCTGCCGCCAGCAAAGCGGTGCAGCAGGTCATCGGAGCTCTCCTTGACACATTCAAGCCGGTTCAAGTCAACGACAACAAGTCAGGAGCGACCGATGCAACTCAGCTTGCTGAACTAAAGGCATACGCGGCAAAACTTGCGGCGTATGGCGTTGACACTACAAATGGCTACGAGATTCCGATACTCTACAACAGCGGTTCCAAGGGCTTCATTGGATACAATCCCAACGCGGCATCGTCCTTCAACGGCTATGCGGTCACTCCCGAGGGCAACCTCTACACTCTGACGATGAATGCCACCACTGGTGCCCTGTCCAAGAAGATACTCGCGACAACGACCGTCACCGATGCCTTGAGCGCCAACAAGCAACCGAAGACAGATGCAGCACTCAAGACGACGAGCAAGACCGTCACGGGCGCAATCAACGAGGTGAACGACAAAACAGCGTACGTGGCGTTCACCGATGTTACGAAGCTCTCAACTAACCTCGGCAAGCGTCTCATCTACAAGGGTGGGAACGTGACACTCTCCTCACCGATTACAATCAACTCGAACATATATGAGATTGATTTCAACGGCGCGACCATAACCATCGGAGCGCTTGCAAGGACAGGGATTACGGCGATAAAGGGACATAGCCACTGCATTATCAAGAATCTTGTAATTGAAGGCATCTGGACCACGAACGCGGATGCTGTGAGCAATGTTCTTGAAACATTTGCCGGTGTGGAGAATGTAAATATTGATGTTCATTTTTCGGGAAGCAAGTACGGCAGAGGATTCTTCAACTGTCAGAGACTTATCAACTGCAAGGCGGAGATTACAAGCAATCATTCAGAGGCCCAGACCCGAGGGTTCAGTTACTGCGAATATCTCTATATGTGCCGGATTGGAGAAGGCAGTGTTGGTGAGGGATTCTTCCATTGCACAAACATGATTTCATGTGACGCGTTAGCAGTTGTCAATGCTTCTGGTACAGGCATAACAATGGGTTGCTTTAGGAAAGAACTTGTAGAGTGCTCTAACTATACGAACTTTCGCCGACGTACCAATGAGTACATATCAGATAAGGAAGTTACCTATGGTTTCTTCTCAGACACCGATAGCCTCTCAGTAAATGGCTATAGCCTTACTCCTTTTGCAAATACTATTGCGGCTAAGAATGAGGATGATACAAAAGCACTCGTCCATCCGTCAGGAGGAACGGGCGTGGCTGAAGTTCCGCTCAACACCGAGGCTTCCGGAAACTCCATCGCGCGACGCCTCCCTGACGGACGGCTTAGGGCGGCCGCAGCCACGGCACCTGATGATGTGGTCATTATGAGCCAGCTCAACGCCCTCGTCTTGCAGGTTTCCGCACTTAGACAGACTGTTACCGAGCTTCAGACCGAAGTGAACGCTCTAAAGGGATAATGTCATGGACTGGACAAACATAATAATGACGCTAATCACCTCCGGGGCGTTCACTACAATCTACCTCCTTGGTGACAAGAAGACATCCTCCGTGCTCGACAACGTCAGCAAGACCATCGACCAGTGGCAGGAGCTCGTGAAGGAGGTGAAACAGGAACTTCTGGAGCAGCGCGAGGAGTTCAGAAACTCGAAGGTTGAGTATGACGCGCGTCTCGTGACCAAGGACAACAAAATTGACTCGCTCTACAAGGAAATCGCCGTCCTGCGCGATCGCAACGACAAGCTCAGTTCCAACGTGGCGAGGCTTACCATCGTCCGCTGCTGGAGATTCACTTGCGGCATCCGCCAGCCTCCGATGGTCACCAAGGCCTCCGTCACCGAAGACGTAACGAACATTGTCGAACAGGTGAAGATTGAATAGAGTCTGATTTGCCAGATTCTTACAGCTCTTTGACATACTGGAATTGCCGAATATTATTTACCTTTGCAGGGTCAAAATATAACGGCTATGGAAGAAAAATCAATTCAGCTTTTTGAAAATAAGCAGATACGAACCAAATGGGACGAGGAAACAGAGAAATGGTATTTTTCAGTCATTGACATCATTGATGTTTTGACGGAGAGCGTGGATGCAAAACGCTACTGGAGTGTGCTGAAAGTCAGATTGAAAAAGGAGGGTGCTGAACCTACTACAATTTGTAGTACCTTGAAAATGCCGGCTTCTGACGGCAAGATGCGACTCACTGATGTTGCTGACCAGGAACAGATGTTTCGTCTCATCCAATCCATCCCATCACCGAAGGCGGAGCCTATCAAGCAGTGGATTGCACGGGTCGCTTCGGAACGCATTGATGAAATTCAGGATCCGGAAATGGCCATTGAACGTGGCTATGAATACTATCGCAGAAAAGGCTACAGCGAAGAATGGATTAAACAGCGACAGCAGGGTATCAGCACTCGTAAAGGGCTTACAGACGAGTGGCAAAGATGCGGTGTGAAGGACAGACAGTATGCAACCCTCACGGACATTCTGACAAAAGAATGGTCAGGATTTACCACAAGGGAATACAAGGCTTACAAAGGCTTGAAGAAAGAAAACCTGCGCGACCACATGACTAATCTGGAGACAGCGGTAAACACTCTGGCGGAAGCGGTCACGACGGAACTCTCCAAAAAGCACAATCCGAGGACTTTTGACGAGAGCCGGAGGGTCGCGAAGGCTGGAGGCAGCGTCGCAAAGAAAACCCGCATTGACATCGAACGACGGTTGGGGAAAAGCATAGTGTCAAACGCTAATGCAAAACAACTGCAACATAAGGACGACGAAACGAAAGAAATTCCATAATCTTATATTTTGACACAAATTTTATGGGTGCGGCAATTCCGGTATTTCGGGGTTGCCGTTTTTTGTGCAATAAATTAAATAGATGATATGGGAACAATTAGCAAAAACTTTGACTACAAAGAATTTGAAAAAACGGATGTACCTGGAATGCAGGTGCGGAACACAATCACTTCGACGGAGGTCCGCGACAGCATCAAGGCACTCGTCGATGAAGTCCTGCAGCCGCTACGCGATGCCTGGGACAAACCGCTCGCAATCAACAGCGGCTACAGGTGTCCGGAAGTAAACAAAGCCGTCGGAGGCGTTCCGACTTCCCAACACACCAAAGGTGAGGCGGCTGACGTCTGCCCATTCGGGAGAAATGGACATGGAGACATCGAGACGGTTAGGCAGCTTGCCATCACAGCCCGTGACCTCGGACTGCCATTCGACCAGATGATACTCTATCCTTCGTTCGTCCATTTCAGCCACAGGCTCAAAGGCGAACAGCGCAGGCAGATTCTTTACAACAAAAGATATGCGGGGAAGAAATTGTAGAATCCGTTTTCCATAAATCTCACTATGAAAAGAATCTTCAGGCATTTTCTCATCCTCCTCGCGCTCATGGCCGTATCATGCAGCCCGCGCGTCGTCACAGTCGCCGTTCACGACACAACCACCGTCACTCGCACCCTGACAGTCCGCGACACCATCATCTCCGCGCCCCTGCCTGTCGAGTCTGTCATCATCTCCACGCCCGACACGACATCCACAGTCGAGACTTCCCTTGCCTCATCCACCGCCACAATCACCGGCGGCCACCTTCGCCACAGCATCGAGAACAAACGCACCGCCCTTTCAGTCCCGGCAAAAATCCCCGAAAAGCAGGAAATCATCCGAGTCACCAGGGAAATCCCCGTCCCCGTCGAGGTACCCAAGCCTTACATCCCGAAATGGGTCTGGTACGTCCTCGCCTGGGCCGTCCTCGTCACCCTTCTTTTTGCCGCCTTCTTCTGGCTGCGTCTGAGAGTTTAATGTTTGATTATTCTGCGCCTCGGGGAGACCTGGAGTGTTTTTCAGTTTAAGATATAGAAAAATATATCAAAATATTTGCACGGTGATATAATTTTATATATCTTTGCATTGTCAAAACATAAGAGATATGAAAAAGTACAAAGTAAGACAAGTGCTTGAGTTCTTGAGGAAAGACGGCTGGGAACTCGACAGAATGAAAGGAGACCACCGGCAGTTCAAGAACAAAAACAAGAAAGGAACTGTTACTGTGAACGGAAAGCCAAGCGACGACTTGGGACAGGATCTCCTGAACAGCATCTGGAAACAGGCAGGGTGGAAATGACCACCCTCCTTTTCTTGAAAACGAACGGAATAAACACAATTGTTATGGAAAAAGTTAGAATAAAGATTGATTGGTATGAACACAACTATGGCGCGGCTCCGGTGAACGAGGACATCGCCTGCGTCGCAACCGGCAGTACATTGCACGAGGTTGAGCGTAACATCGTCGATGCTCTAAAGTTTCATGTTGAAGGGTTGGAGCCGGACGATATTCCAGCTGAATTGCAGGGTGAATGGGAGCCGGTGTTTGAACTGACAACACGGGCGTTGCTTCGTTATTCCGAGAATTTCATAACCCGCAAGGCCTTATCAAAGGAAACCGGAATCAATGAACAGCAACTCAGCCACTATGCGAACGGCTGGAGGATGCCGAAACCGGTCACGCAGGCGAAAATTATCAACGGAATACGCAACATCGCAAGGGAACTTTCGGCTATCTCTTAATGTTTTGACGAACACGTTTTAGCCGTCCGCCCTCGGAGAAATCCGGGGGCTTTTGTATTAGACCCCTCATCCCCTCGAAGGGGAAGCGTGCTTTCCTCATTCCGAGACATTGAGAATGTCCACGCCTTTGAGCTCTTCCGTCGCCTTGCCGCTGCGCTGGCAGTAGATGGAAGTCATTGCGAGACTGCTGTGGTCGGCCTGCTGCTGGATGAAAGACACCGGAACACCGGCGGCTGCCATATTGGTGATGCCCGTATCCTTCAGACTATAAAACTGAACATCCTTACCGAATCCCGTTGCCGGGCGGACCACTCCCCTCCAATAATCCGAAACCCGTTGCACCCAAGTGCACTCCTTTCCCGGCATAAAATTCTTTCCGGAGAAAAGATACCATTTCGGGTGCGAAAGGTCAATGCCTGTGAAATATCTCATCATAGCGTCCGGAATCGTTCTCACAGAATCATTGTCGTTTTTTGCTATCTCTCCCCTTACCTTGACCGTCTGCGTCTTCAAATCAAGGTCCGAACATCTGAGCAGCATAATTTCCTTAGGACGCATAAAACAGCAATAGCATAGGAGGCACAGTCGCATATATCCTATACTTTCCCTCTCAAGAAAGTTCCATAACGTCTGAAGTTCGTCATCGGACAAAACGCGCCTCTTTTTCTTGCGGAGGCTTTTTTTCTTTGGTTTTATGTCCTCAAAAGGGTTGTCGGGAAGATAGCCTTTCTGAACCATCCAGTGAAAAAGCGTGGAATAGAAACGGAGATGATTGTTGTATGTGAACGCCACGAAATTGTTATCCCTTTCCAAATCTTCCATAAAATCAAAGGCAGATGCTTTCGTGAATGCTGCGACGGGGGAATTCTCCCTGAATCCCCTACCTTCAGCCCAGACAAGAAGCTTCTTCGCGAAGGTATTGTAGGAGCGCAACGTGTTCGCTTCCACTTCTTTCTCCTTCACCTTTATAAAATTGTTTACAGCATCCTTGAACTTGACAGAAGCACGTGGCGCTATCTTTTCCACAAGCGGATTCCACCCCAACGACAGACGCTCGTTTAATGCCGCAACGAGCATCAGCGCAGCTCTGCGCCTTTCCCGGACAGACTTGACTCTGTTAAACTTGATTTTGACACGTTTGAGTTTCCCTGTTGCCGGATTCTCGACATAAAAAAAGATATACCATTCCTCGCCTTCGTGGAGTTGCGCAGGTATGTATTCTTTATACGCGATGGGTTTGAAGAAAGACATTTTTTTTCTTTCGCACAGCTCCAACAGAATCGAATATAAACTGCCGGTGGGGTGCGAAAGCTGTCCCGTTTCTGTCCCGTTTTTTGTGACAGATTTTTGTAATTCATTGTCGCCCCGAGAGTTACGGGGATTTCGTTGAGATAAGAGGAACCCCCGACTGGTTTTCTTGATTTCTATCTTACTCATAGTCAATTACTTAATTCTTCGAAAAATCCGATTTTGGGGCATTTTTGTCCCGTTTTTGTCCCGGTACAAGAGGGTTTAATTCTCGGACAGACAGAACTTTACAGAGATGTAACATAAATGTTTTACACAAAAAAGGCGGACGCGTCCCTAAAACCCCGGGGATTGTCCGCCTTGTTTTGAGCCGTCGTTAGATTGTTTATATGGACATTTGAGCGAAGAGGCTCTCCATTTCGGAGATGGACTTCGGCTTGTAGTAGGGCTTCATGGTTATCTCTGTTGTTGCGCCTTTCTGGGTCCTCGAAACAGCTGCGTACATCTGTTTCAAGTCATCGGACATGTTGATGACGGAAACAGACACGCCGCCTGACGATGCCTTCCTAACCTCATTGTAAAACTCATCCATAAAGCTCCTCGTGGTGAACTGGACGCCATCAAAATCGAGCGAAACCTTTGAATCGCCGCAAGCCGATGCTGCCGAAAGAATGTCATGGGCTGAAATCCTATTTAGTATGTCCCGGCCCACAAGGTCACGTATGTTTATCGTTGTCATATTATTCAATGTATTTTAAGTAATTAAATGTAAACATATTTTCTTTGTATTTTTGCATAAAATCATTAACATTTTGGCTATGGAAACAGGTAAAAAAACGGCTGGAAATCAGCTTCCGGAGGCTGAGGTTTTCTTCTCGGATGTGGAGTTCCGGAAGGCGGTGGACGTGGCGGTCATCAGAAGAGCTTACGAGGACGCCAACAAGAAAGTGAGCTCACAGTATGAAAGCAACAACCGCCTCAAGAGGATGAGCGGAACTTTGCTCGGATGGATTGTCGCGGCACTGATCTCCCTTGCGGGCGCAATTGTCGCCCTCTATCCCGGAGGATGGTCGGTCGCACTCATCATGGCAGTCTATGCTTTCGCGGCTCTCTTCGTGCCGGCGGGAATTCTTGTCTTTCGGCTGCATTACGGAAACATCTTCCATATTCCAGGGCACGCACCGAGGTACTCTCTGAGCCGGCCGATGTGCGAATACATGAAATTGTTGAAACCTGAGCTTCAAGAGAAGATGTTTCTGATTCAGATGCTCCAGAACAGGCAGACGGACATCGATGCCAATGACGCAGCGCACTTAAGGCACGTCAAAGCCTATCGAGCTGCCGTTATCTCCATTTTCTCAATCATAATAGTGGGTGCCGTTCTCTTCACCTGCCTTGTCATAGCGTTGTAGGCAACGGTTCGCCCTTTTCCTGTATGTCACCGGGTCTTGCGGTGTCTGAAGGAATCGGAGGTGTCGGGATTTCATAATTTTCGGCCATAACGTTACTTTTTTAGAGTTTATCATTTACTTGCAAGGATGTCTAATAGTTGTTTTATTTGGGCGTCCTTCTCCTTTATTTGGGCGTCCTTCTCCTTTATTTGGGCGTCCTTCTCCTTTATACGCTCATCGAGGAGTTCGATTTGGGCTTTGAGAACATCGGGAGAGTCGGAATAGTAGTGGCGGTTGTCGATGGGGGAATTGTTCAGATGATTTTGTCCTTGAATCACAACTCCCGAAGCATTATCTCCAACTTTTTGCTCAACATTCCCTAAAATACTGCCCTTTCCTGTAAGAAGATAGTCTGTACTAATACTAGGGAATTTTTCTTGAATTTTGTTCGCCATTGCCTTTGAAATACCGCATTTACCAGACTTAATGTCATAAAAAACCTGCGGTGTATTCATTCCTAAAGCAATGGACAATTGCCGCGCATTCATATTCAAGTGCACGAGTAATTCTTCAAGTATTTGTTTATCAACCCTTTCCATAACTATCTAATTTTTTCGATGAAAACTTATCGAATTATTCTTGTTTTATTAAAGAATAATTCTTTACTTTGTCGTCGAAATGTTAATTAACTAACTAATAAATTAACTAATTAACTAATAAACCCCGTAAAGATAAGTAAAATTCTTAATACTCACAATGTTATGTGGATGGATAAAGACCAAAATGGACGGATGACAATAATGGACATCCGGATAGATGAAGCAATGTTGCTCAAGGACGCCGCAGGATTGCTCCTCGAACGCATTGAAGAGCGATGGAATGCAATGACTCCCGAAGCACAGTCGCTCAGTTGGACTAAGATTCAGCACGAAAGGGAAGTCGAAACGCTCAAGAGACTCAATCAGGCTATCAACCTTTACTTCCCGATGGTCAGGAAAATGCCGGAGACAGTGGGTGAGGTGGGAGACAGATAGACTATGCGCCGCGAGTTCCGACATTCCGAGAATAGTTTAGGGTCGGTGAGATGCCGGAGCGCGGCGCTTTTATTCGAGACATCTTATAATCAATCTTAAATACATTATAATCAATCTTAAATACAACAGTTATGAAATCTTTAGAAGAAATTATCGAAATCCTGGTAGACTGGGCAGACGAAACGGACGGAGCTTATGTTATCTCACTCGGAACTCCTGGCGGTGAGTTGGCGGAGGCAAAAGGCAACATTCATTTTTACGGAAATGACGAAATCCAACTTGCGTGTTTTGACGCGATGTTCTCGCCCTGGACTCGGGAATGCAGGAAGAAACTACAGAAAAAGGTTGTGCCGGCAGGCAAGCATAAGTCGGATATCACAATTAGAGCGTAGTGATACGCCCACGACAGAACAGAGAGGACGCTCCGGAAAGACGGAGTGACACCCCGGAAAGACGGGGAATTGGGGATGCAGACCGCGCGGGCGGTAGAAGCGGCATAGTTCATCGGAATATGACACACAGCTCATCGGGCGATGTAGGCTTGAGTTTATAGCAGTGGTGGAAGGATATAACGCACAGTAAGCTCCAAAGCGTAGGATGTGCGGAAAGCCCACGGCACCATCAGCCTCGCGGCTCAAGACTTCGCAACCGGCCAATGCCGGAAGTACGTGAAGCGGGCGAAAGTCCGAACCGTCAAATCTGGTACGATGAGTGAGTCGGGAATCTGCACGATGAATAAACCGAATACCTGAGCAGAGGGTTCGACTCCCTCCGTCCCCACAAAATCAAAATTGTTTAAATATGGCAAAGACAAATTGTAGAGCAAGAATTCTGGCACTTGAGCCGGGCGAGGACACCATCCTTCGAGGGTGCAAAGTTTCCGTTGTCAGAGTGACCGTGTCGGTCATCTCAAGGGATTTCAACAGGATTTACACGGTTTCTGCTCCCAAGGGCGCTCCTATCGTTGTTTCCCGCGTAAGGTAGCCGTGCGATGGAACTGAACATTTCAAAGGAAAGCACATTGAGGCTTTCGACGATTACGGGTGCTGTCCTCGCGGATGCGGGGTTAATACTCATTATGCTTGACAAGACACTTACAGGCGTTTTGTCTCTATTCCTGGCAGCTCTTTTCATAGGGCTCGCCGCTGCAATACTGAGAAAGTGAATTTTTAGATATAGGATTATGGATAATTTTTCAATCAAACTCGATTTTATGAAGTTCAGGGGTGCGAAGCTCGTCACAGCCCAGGGACGCAAAGGCGTTTTCATCCCGGTTGATGAGAATCAGGCAATCTATGTCGGCAGCAAGGGTGTCTATCTCAACCTTTCTGCCATCGAGCTTTCGCAGGAAAGCAAGTACGGCGACACGCACCTCGTGAAGGGCAACATCGACAAGAAGACTTTTGACGCGATGACGGAGGATGAACGCCGTTCCCAGCCGATTCTCGGCAATATGCGTCCGCTCAGAGCGCCCGAAATGGCTGCCCAAGCAGTGCAGTTCGACGACGACCTTCCAGAATGATTAAAGCCGCCCGGAATGCGGACGGCTTTGGTAACAAAAAGGAAAGGAGTTTAATGAATTGGAATGCTAATATCTGCGATTTTCTTGCTGATGTCCTTGAGGGCATAGGCAAGAACTTCAAGTTCTTCGGAGGTGAAATGCGTGGGCTTGCCATTAACGACGGCTCCGTTCAGTCGCTGGGAGAACCAGCTGCGGGACTTGTGGAAATAGTTCTCGGCGATGAAGGAAAGGTTGAGCGCCGGAATCACCGGCTCGATAGCTTCCTTAACGCGAAACTCTCTGGACTCCGCAATAGCGTTCTCCGCGCCTTCCAAGAAGGCCTGCCGGAACTCTTCAGGGGATTGTTCGGAAAGCTCGCGAATCTGCGCATCGATTTCGGCTTTCCTCTTCTCGTCGGCGGTCGCAATGTACTCGCTTCTGAGTTCGTTGAATCTTTCTTTTACAGTCATATATATCGGTCTTTTAAGTCCTCCCCTTGCGGGGAGGCTCTAAAGGTTAATCTTTCAGTTTCTCAAGCTCTTTCATCAGTTCCTCTATCGTTTTGTCGAGTCCGTGGAGTCTTGGTTTCAGAGCTTTGTAGTAGCTCAGGAAGAACTCGATGTCCTTGTAAAGTTCTTTCCTTTTCTTCTTTTTATCCATTCATTGTTTACACCTCCTTTCCTTTTTGTTGATACAAAGGTAGGAATAATAAATTAAATAAACAATAGTTTATTAAAAATAATTTCAATTATTATGTATCATATCCAATCATATTACTGTCAGTCAGATTTGAGAAAAATTGAGCGATATGCTTCGGACTCGATTCGCGTTCTTGAAAACAAAGTCATCAAGGAAGAAGACATAGAATCCGTGCGAAACTGGCTTTTGCGGCTTCGCGAACGGCTTGAAATGGAGCACCCTCGTTGTGGTCACGTCGATGTCGTGGTTCAGAAGCAGGAAGTACTGAATATGAATAGGTTAGACATTTGCTTCGGCAAACTGTGCTACTACGGGAAAAAGTGTGAGTTCTTAGACCGGGAGGACCTTTCAGAATGATTAAAGCCGCCCGGAATGAGGACGGCTTTAATGGACGAGGAAAATGATGTTAATGCTTTAATTGGAAATAGTGCTCGATGGCTTCGTTGATGAAGCTGTTCTTGTTGCCCTCGTAGGAGGAAAGAATGGCATCGACGGCGGGGTTTGAGCGGAACGTGTAGTTCTTTCCGTGTTCTACAGGTTTTCGCCCGGCTCCCTTTCTTGCACCGCCCCAATTCTTTGAATCGGAGGATGAGGATGAATTTTGGTTGTCCATATAATTTTGTAATTTTGCAGAGCCCACCAAATGGGAGGCTGATTTCTCAGCCTCCGGCGGAATTAGATTGCGATTTCTATCGTGAATCTAAACTTCCAAATTTTGAATGTGATTTTGAGGCTCATCTTTCAAAAAATTTGGTGGGTTTTTTCCTTACTCCCTTTCAAGCGTTTCAGGATTCCTCTTTCGCAGTGTCACTTCTTCTGAACTGCATTACAAAGATACGTATTATACTTGATTTATCCAAATATATTTCAAGATATTTTGCAATTATTTTCAAGATTTTTCGTTGATTTTCAATTACATATTATGATATACGGATATTTAAGGGTGTCTTCTGACGCCCAGGATGTAAATTCACAGAAACAGGGAGTGGACGGGTTCGCGAAGGCCAAAGGCTGGGAAATCGAGAAATATATTTCAGACGAGGGCATAAGCGGTGGAACGGACCCCGACAAAAGAAAGCTCGGACCGATGCTGAAGAAACTCCAGAAAGGCGACATTGTTATATGCAGCGAGATTTCACGACTCGGCCGTGACCTTTATATGGTAATGGACGTTCTGCATTTCTGTATGACAAAGGAGGTTGTCATCTATACTGTGAAAGACAGGTTTGTACTGGGCGATGACATTCAGAGCAAGGTTTTGGCATTTGCGTTTGGACTTTCGGCTGAAATCGAGCGTCAGATGATTAAACAAAGGACGCTGGAAGGATTGAGACTCAGAAAAAAGATGGGCGTACTAATGGGAAGGCCTCCGCGCAAGAAGACGACTTTTGATTATGCTCCGTTGGCAAAATACAAGGAGTTGATTATCGACCATTATAAAAATGGTGTTTCGGGGAATGAAATCGCGAGATTGATAAAGATTGACAGGAACACTCTTCATCGGGCGCTTGTACGTTGGGATGTATGGGAACCCAGAACTAAAAATGGCGCCGGGCCCAAAAGTTTGGAGGAAGCCAAAGCTAATATGACAAGGGCAGAAGCTGTGCAGCGCGTTAGAGTTCGCGAGCGATTAGGCATAAAACAGCCCACCAACAATATTGATGTCAAGAAGTTACAATCGTACATTTTAGCTGATATGACTATCCCGGAAATAGCAGAGAAATTTCCATTGAACTCCTATGATGAGGTCTATGCCGCGATTGATTGCAACGATGACCTCAATCTTCTTTATCGTGCTCATGCTCAAAAGAAATTGCTGAAGAAGAGATGGTGACAGGTTATAAACTTACTGAAAAGAACGAGGCGAGCCGCGAATTCGGTCGATTGTTCGGATTGCCACTCGGTGACTTTTATGACCCTATAGTTTCAATCTGGACATTGAAAGTGTGCATCGATATAGTCAAACTCGATGAACGGATGCATCAGGAATGGGGCGATTATGAAGAAAAAGGGCATTCCCTGTTCGATTGCATACTGGAACATTACGGTGAGGATGCCACCATTTTAATTGGAAAATTACTTTGAAACAATATACATAATGATACGCAAGGAACAGATCTTTGAGGCGACGGAGGGCGGAAAGGCTGTCATCGCAGGATATTATCCTCAGAGCGCTTCGTGCTTTTCGGGGCGCGGGCGCAACTTCAGGATTCGGGAGGACGACAAGAGCCCGTCCTGCACGGTGTTCCGGAAAGATGGCGTCTGGTTCATCCAGGATAAGGGAGGAAACGACACCAAAGCCTACACCGCCATTCAGCTCGTGATGAGAGAGGAGGGATTGGACTATCCGGCGGCGATAAACTGGATTGCAAGGAAATACGCACCGCATCTTCTTGAGGGAGATGCGGCCGCCTCCGAGGTTAAGCCGATGCCGGAGATGAAGAAGGTCAAAGGACAGGAAAAGATGTCTGTAAACCTTAGGAAAGGCGGCAAATTCACCGACAGGGAGCTTTATCTTCTCGGCTACAAGATTACGCCCGAAATCTGCGCCGACCTCTGCCTGAAACCTGTGGATTCCTACATCACGGCAAAGAACGCCAAGGGGGAAAGCTGGCTCATTTCCTCGACGGACAATTACCCAATTTATTATTACGACTATGGCAAATGGGGCAAACTCTATCAGCCGCTCGGAGACATCCGCTTTATGTATGTGGGAGACAAACCGGAGGAGTTCTTCTTCGGAGAAAAGGATTTCATAAAGGCATACGCCGACGCAAAGAACGGAGTCTATCACGGAATCGTCGAGGCGGAACCGGTTGACGGAGAGGAATTGGGCCCCGCCGTCGATATGACCTGGAAAGAACTCATCATCTGCTCCGGACCCTCCGACGCCCTGAACGTCCATTCGGCAGGGTATCACGTATGCTGGCTAAACTCCGAGACCGCGGAACTGACGGAGTATGAGTTCTCGTTGCTTCAGAAGATTGCCAAAAAGATATATATCCTCTACGACATCGACGACACAGGGATAGCCAATATGTATCGGATTGCGCTGCGTTATCTCGACATCAACATCATCCGCCTCCCTGAGGAACTCAAACGCTTCAAAGACCGTAAAGGCAAGCCTTGCAAGGACGCGAAGGATTTTTTCGTGCATTTCCGTCGTCCGGAGAACCAGAACCCAGTCTCTCTTTTCAAAGAGCTGGTAAAACTCTCCGGTGGGCTGAAGTTCTGGCAGGAGAAGAAGACCAAGACGGGAGGATTCGGCGGATATGACATAAACAACGAACAGCTGTATTCGTTTCTCGAAGCTTCGGGATATTTCCGCATCGCCACGAATCCGGACTGCACGGACTTCGCCTTTTGTCAGGTGAAGGACAATGTGGTGACGATTATCAGCGACGACAGCATTTCTGCGCACTGTTCGGCCTATCTCCTGGAGTATCTCCGCACCCACGCGAATTATTACAACCAGACACTCGCAAACACCATCCACCGTTCTCCGCAAATCAGCCGGAGTTCTCTGGAGAAACTCTCGGTGATTGTGCCGGACTTCAACGCATTCGACGAGCATTCCGACACATTCTTCTTCAACAACGGACCGGTGAAGGTCACGGCCACGGGCGCGAAACTCATGAAGCCGTCGGATTGTCCGTACAATGTCTATCGCAGCAAAATCATCGAGAGAGACTTCCGGGCGGAGCAGCCCTTCTTCGACATCGAGTATTCCGAGGAATATGCCACTCTGCTGAACCGTCTTTCCATCCTCTCCCCCGACACCCCCGACTATGTTCAAACCAAAAAGCAAGTTGACGCTCTGGATGAGCTTAAGAAGTATAGGCTGAAGATTTTCCGCAACGACAACACATTTATGCGCTTTGTCTATAACACAGGGCGCAACTATTGGAGAAAGGAGGAATTGGGCATCAGTCTGACACCGGACGAACAGGCGGAAACGGATCTGCACTTCATCTCGAAGGTTATGGCACTTGGCTACATTATGAGCAAGCACAAGGTAGCCGGCCAGCCTTACGCGATTTATGCTATGGAGACGGAGCAGTCTGAGGAAGGCACCCACTTGGGAGGTACGGGAAAGTCCCTGTTTATGACGAGTACGGAGCAGCTTCGCAAGCAGCTGTTCATCAACGGCCAGGAAATCAATCCGTCAAAGACGGACTTTATGCTTGCCGGAGTGCGCAGCGGAATCACCGACACGGTCTATTTCGACGACTTGAACGACAGCATCGACCTGCACCGCTTTATGCCTATGATTACAGGAAAGATGGTGGTGAACCCGAAGAATAAGGATGCTTTCATACTGGAATTCAAGGACAGCCCCAAAGTGGCTTTCACTTCCAACCACGCAATCAAGAAGTTCGATGCATCGCTCCGCCGTCGTACCTGGTTCACAGCGTTCACGGACTACTACCACTCCGACGATCCGATGCGTGGTCTAAAGGAGCGCTCTCCATACACGGAGTTTCACAAGAACCTCATCCAGGACTACTCCCCGGATGAGATGAACGGATTCTACAACTTTATGTTCAACTGTATCTCCGTCTGGCACAAGCTCCGCATCCGGATTCAGCCACCGATGAAGCAAATCGAGCAGCGCAACCTCCAGAGAGCCATCACCGACGAATTCATCTGGTGGGCTGAAGACTGGTTCACGGAGGAACGTCTCGATGTGATTGTGAATAAGGACGAGGCATTTGACGCCTACAAGTCTACTCTGAACAGGAAGATTCAAGACAGCATCAAGATGCAGACGTTCAAGAAAAAACTCATAATGTACTGCGCTTATAAGGGTTGGGTGTTCAATCCGCCTGAGCTTCTTCTTTCCGAGACCGAGAGGCAGCGCAACGACATCCGCCGCAAAGCCGACGGCAAAGACCTCTATTTCTTCTATATCGATACGAGAAAGGATAATGAGGAGAAGCTTGACGCGGCGTCAATTATCGACGCTCCGCCTGAGTGCGAGACTTTGGGTCCGGGGGTAATCGGGACGTCGGCTGAAACCGGGCAGCCGGATGTCGCACAGCCGCCATTTATATAACGGCCATCGATGCTCTTGTGCAAAAAACAGTTCACAAGCGTGTCAAAAAAAGCACTTTGACAGGGGGTTCGCCTTTCGCGGACCCTTCTTTTTGGAGGAGGAGAATTTTTGCTGACGAGTTCAAGGTATATATTTCTTTGACCTTTTGACGCCTTAAGAGTAAAAAAGAGTATAAGTAAATGAAAATAAGAGAGTTAGCCAGCGTCAACTTGCGGCGTCAACTTGGGTCAAAATGGTTTTTGCTGACGCCGATTTCGGGACATTTCGGGGGTATGTGCAGGAGTATGAAAACAAAGTTGACGCGCTTGAATATCAGCGAGTTAGACCATTTTGGCGCTTTTTGGCGTCAACTTGATAAAAAACAAAGTTGACGCCAAGACCCCCACTGAATATCAGAGAGTTACAAGGATTTTGCGTCACGGCGTCAAAGCGTCAGAAAATTTGCGACCTCAAAACTCTCAGAGATTTTTGAAGAGAAAAAACACCTGTTTTTCGACATAATTATGACTGAAAAAAGCACACAATCCAAGACAAAAACGGCCGTTCCGGAGAGGTTGGAGTTCAATGCCGAAGTTTACGGCAGTTCGATGCCGCTCTGGCATTACAGGGAACTTCCTCCAGGGATGGTCAAGGCGGAACAGAAAGACCTCTACCGGGGGCGCTGCGTCCTCTATAGAGTGGAACTCGGACCGGACAAAGGGGACTGGTACAGCGACTATGTCCGGGACAGCAACTACCGCATCCTCTGTCGGATGATTCGGGAGGGGAAGGATGTATGGATTAAGTAACAAAGTTGTTGTAAAAGCGGTTAAATATACTTAACTTTGTGAGTGTTAGGCGTTTGAAAGGCGGATTACTATGTTGATAAAACTCAAATTTGACACTAAACTGAGACTCGACTACCTCGGTTTCCTCTTTCCGAGGATTCCCGGAGAGGATGTCTATAAGGTCAGCACACGTGAACCCATAGGAGAACTCCTGTGCGCCCGCGTCCGGGAGTCGTGGCGCCCGGTGGCGGAACCGGTCGGAGAACTCGTCGCGACTCTCGATTTGCCGCTGAATCCTGCGACCAGGAATGTGGTGAACAAATTCATCTATTATTCACAGGCGGACACCGTGGCTCTGATGATGGCGTTTTCCGCGACATTCGACCTCGACTTTGCCGGCTACTACCGCAAGGGCGAGAGTCTCGGTTACGGACGCAAGGAGATTGTCGAGGCGTTCATCATCTCGCGCAACCTGGTGGAAGTGGATTGCAGCGACACTCTCTACAAACGGGTTTACAGAACAAGCCAGCGCCAGATGAAGTCTTTGACTCAGCGCCTTCTCCGCCGCTGCTACTATCTCGATGAAAGCATAAACCTTAAAGGATTGAAAGATGATACGAATAATCAACGAAGTTCTGGTGAGCCCGGCAACAGGCGGGTTCGACCTTCTGAAGATGTCAAGGCTGTCGATGATACCCGCATCCGGCACACTGGAAAGCAAGGAGACTGTCAGCGAGAACGGACGCTCTTTGACCTATAAACTCGCATTGCGCTGCAAGGGTCTTTCGCCCGCCGTCAGGGAGACGCTGCGTGATGGCTGCATTGCCCGCGTTGTCTGTGCGGATCAAAGCTGCTGCGCCGTAGATTATTTCCTTGGCACGGAAGACATTCCCCTGCACTTCGAGCTGGAGGATAATCTCGACTTTCTCCAGCTCTCCGCCACCTACAAAACCGTTTCGCGACTGTAAACAGAGGATTTAACCTCCCATCGGAAACTATTTCCTTGGAGCGTTCAATGTCGCCGTTGCGGTCTTCTGTATCGTGGTCAGTATCTGGTAGCATAACAATCAAAAAGAAGTAAAATACAATGAAAGTTTTATTATCAATTAAACCTGAATTCGTGGAGAAGATTTTTGATGGGAGTAAAAAGTATGAATATCGTAAAGTATTACCCCAAAGAACTGATATAAGTGTAATTGTTATCTATGCATCTGCTCCCGTTCAACGCGTAGTTGGTGAATTTAGAATAAATGAGATATTTTCGGAAAGTGTAGATATTTTATGGGAGAGAACAAAAGAATATTCAGGCATATCGAAAGAGTATTATATGTCATATTTCCAGCATAAAAACGTAGCAAACGCAATAGAAATAGGTGAGTTGAAGAAATATAAAGAGACGAAATTGCTCTCTGATTATAAAATCGTTCAGGCCCCACAATCATTTTGTTATATATCAGATTAGAATCAAAAGCAGGAACGAGACAAACTAACATGCTTTCGAAGATTCTGGCTACAGAGTCGAAAAACTTGCGGAATGGGAGGGAAACAGACATATATGTGCGAGGCTACACGGGACAACCGTATGGAGGAATGGTTCCGGCAACGGAGGCTTCTTAATATGCACCTGTGCGAGTCTGTAAAGTTTGCAGGGGCATTCGGTCTTCCGCTTGTCGCAGCCTTCGAGGGCAGTGTCCCGCAGCGCTTTATCGGATTCAACATGGCTTTAACCTCACAGGATTATGATTGTGGCATTCATTTCTTCATAGATGACTATCAATTCGAACGGGTATGGAACACTCCGGAGAAATATCTGTCTCTGCTCAGGCGGTTTCGCTGCGTAATTGCCCCCGATTTCAGTTTGTACATCGATTTGCCACCGGCGTTGAATTTTTGGAATGTCTACAGAAACCGGCTACTTGCAGCGTGGTGGCAGAGTCAGGGTATCCGTGTCATTCCGAGTGCCAGTTGGGGAAATGCGGACTCCTTCATATTCTGTTTCGAAGGGCTTCCGCATAATTCACTCATAGCGGTCGGGCATACGGCAACTGGGCGGAACAAATGTGTTCAGAACTATTATAACTGGGGGCTGAAAGAATTGGAACGGCAGACGTCTGCAAACCAAATCCTCGTATATGGGAAACTGAAGGGATTGGAACTTTCCGATGAAATTGAATATATTTGCATTCAAGATAACATTTCAAAACTAAGGGACAATGCAAGAATTTGACGATAGCGAGTGGGAGGACAACCTTCTTCCTGAAGATGATGAGTGGATTGAAGAGAAATTGCACTCCGAAATTTCACCGAATGCCCAAATATTCCTCAAAAAATTAAGGAATAAGATGAATGATGAGATTGCTGTTTCAAACGAGGTATTTATTGATGAGAAAGATGCCGGAAACACCTTCGGACTTTTTTTCTTTCGCTCCATCTTTCATTATTTTACGATTGGCGTGGCCGATCCCGAAACTAGACATATTGTGAAACAGATTACAGTTGATTCATTCAAAGATGCAATGACAGTTGACTTGTCAGAATTGGGAATACAGAACACTATGTGGGATTTTCTTTCTAGCACTGATTTCACTATAGTCCGGTATGACAGAAATTATGATTCGATGTAACTATGGGAGGACAGAGGCAATATCTGCCAGAAGGAGGTTTCTCTGATTATCAGTATAGGCAGGTCGGTGAGACAATCGTCGCCGGCAATGGTGTTTCCGGCAAAATAATTACAAGGATAGATGAGACTAATGAAGGACATTCCGGTATGCCGCAATATTCTTCAACTTCTGAAGTATATCTGAAGATTTCTGATGAGACTCATAGAGTTGAACAGGCAGGGATATATAAGGACAGGAGGCTTGTATACCAGATAGACTGGGGGCATTCTCATGGTGGAATAGAAAAAGGTGTGGCGCATGTTCATACATTTGATTGGTCGAAAAAGAATCCCAGAAACAAAAAAGTAACAATGATTTCAGATGAACTGATTTCGCGATATGGCGAACTTCTGAAGAAAGCAGACCCGAATGTCAAGTTTCGTCCGTGATCGGCACAAATAGCAAAATCAGCCTCAGAGTGGCGTGAGGGGCGCTGTCCTTTTTCGGGACAGCGCTTTTGTTTTCCTTTGTAGCGTAAAAATACGGACAATGAGAAAACAGATAAACACATCACATTTGGCTGCGGAGATAATCCGTGGGAAATGGCTTCTGGCTGATGCGGAGTCATATCTTCCTGCGGTGTTTGCGCTGCTTTCACGCACGCCTCTTGCCGACGTCGAGGAAATGATGCGTCCGTCATTCATGCTTTCGGACGGTTCCGAGATTGGCGATGGTGCACAGGCGACGGTCGAGAAAAAGGTGGCGGTTCTGCCGCTTCATGGTACAATGACCAAATACGAGACCTGTAGCTCCGATGGGGCTATGGCTCTTGCTTCATTCATAAGGAACTGTGCCGACCGCCAGGACATCGTCGCCATAGTCCTTGACATTGACAGCGGAGGCGGTGCGGCCAATGCTGTTCCGCCGCTCGTCGAGGCTATACGTTATGCTAAGGCAGCCCGCAAACCTGTCATCGCTCACTGCGACCTCTGTTGCAGTGCCGCTCTCTGGGTGGCATCACAGTGTGATCTCATCTATCTCGACAACCCTATGTCTGAAATAGGTTCCATCGGGGTGCTGTGCACACTGTCGCTACCTCCGGAGAAAGACCCGCAGACCGGGGTGAAGGTTGTTCCGGTCTATGCACGCGAGTCCCCAGATAAGAACCTCGACTACAGAAAGGCACTCGAAGGAGACTACAGCCTCATCCAGGACAGCATGTCTCCAATCGTCTCACAGTTTCAGGAAGCGGTCAAGAGAGGACGTCCGATGCTCGATGTGGAGAAAGAGGGCGTCTTGACCGGAGCGACGTTCCTCTGCGACGAGGCTCTGAAGCTCGGGTTCGCCGATGCTCGCAAGACTCTCAAGGAAAGCGTAGAAGCCGCGTTCGCTCTGGCTGAAATCTGACGAAAATACTTACAAACCTCTTATACCAAGTACAATGAACAAAAAAGCACTCTCAAACTCAAAGATGGGCAAAATCGTTGCCCGTCTTCTCGGAAAACCGGAGCTCGCTGTCAAGGATGGAAAGGTTGAACTTTCCGCTGAGGAGCGCGCGAAGGTTCTTGAGAACTACGGACAGGCTTTCCTCGAAAAGCTGGAGTCCGTCACTCTTGAAGACGAAGACGCCTTCGACCTCTTCGACGCGGCCGTTGCTGCCAAGACAGCCGAGGCTACAGCAGCCCTCTCCGCTCAGGTGAAAAAACTTCAGGGCGATGTCCTGGAACTTTCCCGTGAACCGGAACCGCAGCCACAGGCACAGACTCCGTCAAAGCCGCTTTCGGCAGGCGAAGCCACAAGGCAGTTCGTCCTGAACATGAGCGCAGCGCACAACAAGATTGTCGCACAGGCGCTCGCATCCACAAACCCGATGGCTTTCGCAGCCCTCGACAGCAGCACGCTTGACGTTGCGGATCTGAACACTGAGTTCAAGATTGTGATGCCGCCAAAGGCAAAGCTCGACCTCCTCGCAAAGAGGCTCTATATGGGCTTCAACGACTCCAAGCATATGACGCGTATCCAGTCCGATCGCGACTTCATCGCTTCTGCTGCCATCTTCACCGAAGTCTCACAGCAGTTCACTCCTAAGTGGACTCCTAAAGGCACGGCGAAATTCACTCCGATTCGCATCCCTTACCGCCGTCACAAAATCAACGTCTTGATTCGTCCGACGGACATCATCAAGTCATGGTTGCTCAACCTCTACGAGCAGGGCAAGACTCAGGCTGAGATGCCTATCACCAAGTATATCATCGAGGAGCACATCCTTCCGAAGACCCTCGACGACATCACCCTCTCGATGATTGGAAAGGGAAAGTTCAAGGAAGTCTCGCTTGCTGGGCTCACTGATGGTACGGCCGGTTCAGCAGCTAAGGATTCCATGGACGGCTACGAGACCATCCTCGTCGATGGTCTTACGGACGAAAACTGCAAAATCAACTACCTCCGCGCAGCAAAGGACTACAGGACGCTCTCTGACGAGGAGCTCTTGAAGTATGTTGACAGCTTCGTTGACAACATCTCCGGACTCTTCGCGAAGACCGCAGTCGTTTTTTGCTCAGAGCAGTTCCGCACCCGCTACAAGAGGGCAGACTTTGCCGTAAACGGCAAGTACACCGGCATCGAGAACGGTGACACCATCCGTTTCACCAACTTCCACCTTGTGGCTCTTGAATCCATGTACAACTCGCCGATTCTCTTCGCCACTCCGAAAGAGAACTTCGTCGAGCTGGTTGACTACTCCAAGGCGGAGAGCTGCATCAACCGCATCGAGGAGAGCAACTACGATGTAAAGGTGTTCGGAGAATACTCTCTGTCGGTTGGCTTCAAGATTGCCGAAGCTGTGTTCGCGGCCGTTCCGACCGGATACACTCCTTCAGAGAGCATCCTTTCCGAGGGCATAGACCTCACTGAGGACGGTCCGTGGATGAACGGGGTCAAGCCGGCAAGCCAGGACTCTGAACAGAAGGCGACAGGAGATTCCGGACAATCCGGACAGGAAGGCGCGTAATCACTGAAAAACAATCAGGACTATGTATACAAAAGTAAGTATTCCAAAGAATGGAGACGGCGCGGGATGCCCGTCTCCAAAGTCTTCCGACATCATAATCATGGATGTCGAGGACATCGAGACCGAACCTACGAGAGCACTCGGTGACGTGACCGTGAAGGGCAACTACACTCTCAAGGAGGGAGCGAAAGCCGTATGCGTCTATGGGACGCCGAAGACCATCGCGGCATCAGAAGAGTATTCCGGCGACGCCGATGCCCGTGGCGTGAAACAGGGTGTTGAGTTCGAGCACCCTGGCAACGAGAAGGACATCAAGAACTTCGTCGAGGCCTTTATGAATAAGGGTGTCGTCATCCTCGTAAAGGAGTGCGACGGCTCAGCGGCAGGACGCGTACAGGCGTTCGGAAACAAGTGCAACCCTCTGTTCCTCACGGTTGAGAGGACCGACAGCAGCGAGGCCAACAAGCGCAAGCTTACCTGGAAACAGGACATCGCCGGCAAGTTCCTCCCGGCCGACTACGAGGGCGAGCTACCCGCATTAGCGGGCGCTGCAACCGCAGTGACCGAAACTGCCTAATCATCTGAAGAATGACAAAGAGAGCATCACAAACTATGGAAACTGAGCCTCAGAAGACAGCTGAGGCTCAGGCTTCAGACATCGAAACTGCTGCACCGGAAGCGGCAGCCGAGAAAAAGTACGATGTGGTCGTGTGTGCCTATCCTGGAACCGAGACCTTGATGACGCGCCTCTGGGACAGATTCCACAAAGGACGGCATCTCGTTGTCACTGACACCGGGGCACAGCTGCCGGAAGTTCTGGCGGAATGCCTTGCCGACAATAGGATTGCCGACCAGTTCACTATTCTTCCTGCGAACATCATCCCGTGTACGGAAATCACGGACGAACTTCTGAAAGGAAACTATGTCTATGTGACACGGAACGGGGAAAGGCAGGCGGTCAGCCGCGTGCCGATGACTTTCGACAAAGAAAGGCTCGTTGTGTGGCTTGCGGCCGACGATTCCGAGACCGATACGGCCGAGGCGTTCTTGAAGCGGTACAATGCCGGGAAACTCCTGATGGAGGTGTCGTTCTCGTTCGGAAACTTCATCACGCCTGTACTCCGAGCCAACCCTTGCGAAAATGTGGTCATAGAGGCTTTCCTGCGAAAGTTCTTTGTGGCAGCATCGCCGGAAGGCTTCGCCGCCATTGCTGCGCTCGCTGAAAAATTCCTTCTCAAAGAGGAAATGAACGAGGGATGTTGAACGAGATTGACAGATGGATTGATTCAGGAGCCGAGGTTCAGGAAGGACTTCGGCTTTTGAGTATATATGCCCCGAACCGCCACCTCGACACCCTCGTCCGCAAAGCTCCTAAACGGTTCTCCTATCTCCTGAAGGCATCGCTCCTGCCGTTTTCGTCAAAAAGGTCAATCGTCGTCAGCGCCTTGCAGCCTGTGCCGAAAGTGAAGTTCCGCGAAAACTGGCCATTCCTCTCGGAGCCGGATTGCCCGCAGGAACTGAAAATTCTGGCGGCCGACAAAATAACGGCATGGGAGGAATCAAAGAGAGCACATGAGGAACTCTTTCTGTGCACCACTCCGGAACAATGTTACGAAACAGCGAAAAAAGTGCTGGAAAATTATTCCAACAATCGGAAAATCTTCTCCGAATTTACTCATTATAAGGAACATCACTCTGTGCTCGGAGAGCATCCGATTTTCAAAGAGTCCAGACAGACCGCGGAGCTTCGCGCGATGCCGATTATGGAACTCGTCCGGAAAAAGGAGAATCTGGAGGAGGCAATCTGGAGAGCCGGCAACGAAATTAAAAAGGGAGACAAACCACATCTCCGCCCATTGAGGGAAGAGCGCATCGCGGCAAAGCGCCGGATGCTCGCGGAAGTCAAACGAATGATCGACGACTATGAACAACGAAGAGAAAGACGACAGCCTTGACAGGATTGCCTACCTTGCCGCCCTCGGCTGGCCGGACAACGAAATATTCATCAGTGAGGGCATAGACGAGAAATCCGTGCCTGAAGAGGTGCGTGAAGCCATCGAACACGGACGGCTGAAGAAACGTGCCGACATCGAGATCGCCGTGGCGCGTGCCGCAGCCAGCGGAACCCCGGAAGCAGTGAAGCAATTCAATGAGGTTGTGCGCGACAAGAGCTTCAGCATTTCGAAGCTCGACCTGTTTGGCGGGCCGGAAGACCAGGGAGCGTTCGAGCGGATTCAGGACTACATCGCGGAAGGGAGCAAGGGCAATCTTTCACAGAAGGAGCAGGTGTATATAGACCTACTTACGATGATATATTCCCTCGACGGCCAGTGGGGAAAACGTCGCACGATAAAATTCCTCACCTCCAAACCATTCTCCTTCTCCTATGAACAGGCTTCCAATATGTACGCCGAATCCATAGAGATGTTTTTCGCAAACCGCAAGGTTTCCAAAGAGGCGATGCGGGCGAAGATGGCAGACCAGTACGACACCCTCTATACCCTCGCTATGCAGAATGCCAGGACAACGAAGGATTTTGAAATTGCCGCCGGAATCCTCTCAAGCAAGGCAAAGGTGCTCAGACTCGACCAGGATGACCCGCAGCAGCTGCCTGCCGAGAACTACAGCAAGCAGTTCCGCGTGCTCTCGCTTTCTCCTGAAGTCATAGGACTTCCGAGGGCGAACAGGGATGAGCTGGCGCGTCAGATTGACGGCATAGTCGCTCCGGAAGCGGTGAAGAAACGCCTGAGGGTTGATGCGGGCATCGATGACCTTGACATAGTAAAATTGATGGACAATGTCGCACAGGAAGAAAGTTAACGTCGTGCGGACGGAAAGCGCGTCGGTGCAGTATCAGAACAAGTTCGCGCAACTGGTCGCCCTCGTCGGAGCACGGAAGACCTACTGCGAACTTGGACGAGGCAGCGCGAAGACCACCGACATCCAGGTTGAAAGGCTCATCGACATAATGTTCGATATGCCGGGCGCACCCTGCTGTTGGGTTGCCGATACGTTCAGTAACCTCACGGCGAATGTTCTGCCTTCCGTATTGGAGGGACTTGAGCGCAAGGGATTCAGAGAAGGCGAGCACTATGTCATAGAGAAGCAGCCGCCGGAGTTTACCGACGCTGAGACAAAGAACCTTCCGGACTGGCTCAAGCCCCATTTCTGGAATCCATTCAACAGGCTCGTTTCCTACAAGCGCACCATCATCTTCTTCACAGGGCTGAACATCCGCTTCGGCTCGCTCGACCGCCCGTCGACTCTCGCGGGCGCGTCATACGTCTTCGTGTTCGGGGACGAGGCGAAATATTTCCGTGAAGATAAAATCGCCAACCTCCTCAAGGCTGTACGTGGCTATAGGCAGGAATATGGAAGGAGTGTGTTCTATCGAGGCGTGTGCTTTACATCCGATATGGCGGACGTCTCCCACATCGGGGAATATGACTGGATGCACAAGGAGGCGGACAATGTGGACAAGACTGCGATACTCACAGTGATAAAGGCTGGGCTCGTGTATAACGAGGCCCTGCATGAATATGTGGCTGCCAAGGATAAATGGCTCAAGACAAAGTCGCCTGATGACCTCAATGACTGCCGAAACAGACTCCGCACGGCCGAACTCTGGAAGGCGCGGTGGACGGAACTTCGCAGCCGTCCTGAGGCATCGACTTTCTACATACGCGCATCGAGCTATGTGAACGCGGACATCCTCACGGAGGAATGGTTCTCCGATGCCATTGCCGCGAAGCTGCCTGACCTTAACACTGCCATCCTTTCACTCAAGCCGCGACTCGAAAGCGGCGACCGCTTCTACACCGCGCTCTCCGCACGGCATTTCTACTACGACGGCATAGACGAAGACGCATACGACCGCCTCGATATGCGCGAGGTCGAGGACTGCCGCGTACTCCGCCATCTGAACCGCACCAAGCCATTGCAGGCCGGCGTGGATTTCGGCAATATGTGCTCAATGACAATCGGGCAAGATGGGAGTGAACAGGGACATGAGATTATCAGAGTGCTCAAGTTTCTCTACACTTTGGCTCCGGAATACACCGAGGATCTCGGAGTGAAGTTCCGCACCTACTTCGCGGCCATGCAGAACCGCGTGCTCTATCTATACTACGATCGTTCCGGCAACGCCTACAAGTCCGTGGGCGAGGATCAGGTCTCCAAGTTCAAGCGTGCCGTAGAGTGGGACGGTGGCAACAGGACCGGATGGACGGTGCACCTGATGTCCATACGTCAAGGCAACATCGGCCAACCGGAGGAGTATGCCTTCATGCAGGAGCTGATGTCGGAGCGCAACCCGCGCCTGCCCTGGCTTCGCATTGACGCCTATGCCGCAAAGAATCTGAAGATGTCGCTCGAACTTGCGCGCACCAAGGTGAAGTCCGGAGTTGTGTTTAAGGACAAATCGAGCGAACGCCTGCCTGTGGCCGAACTGCCTACCCGTTCCACCAACCCGTCGGATTCGTTCAAGTATCTGCTTATGACAAAGGAGAGGCGCAAGCTCGCCTCGATGCGTTCTTCCGCCGCGAAATCCAACCTCGACCCTCAATTCAAGTAGCCCGGCGCGGGGTCAGCGCGTCATATATCACCTTTTTACTCGTT
>ERZ1034928.167-NODE-167-length-41353-cov-7.802000_pt1 | contig 41353 bp, 60 predicted proteins | sample MGYA00520627_ERZ1034928 | MGnify/ENA primary metagenome ERZ1034928 (study PRJEB33766, sample SAMN09781755) | gut metagenome | biome: gut microbiome | host: Homo sapiens | place: Madagascar | study: EMG produced TPA metagenomics assembly of the PRJNA485056 data set...
GGCACGTTCCGGAGAAATCTCGATCAATCAGGCCTATCAGACCGTCAAGCCGGCCAAAAAACAGGACGCAAAGCCGGTCGAAAAACCGGAAGTCAAACCACAGACACAGGCGGAAAAGGATCAGGCATTCATCGACGGCGCCATGGCCGATGGTCCGACGCTGGACGAAATGGTTGATGAACTCGAACGTGAAAACGAACAGCTTTACAAAAAGATCGAATCACTGGCCAAAGACGACAAAGACGCGGAAATCATCCGGCTGCAAGAGATGAACGCCATGCTATCCCGCCAGATCGACACCTTGACGGAAACGAAAGCACAGGCCGAAAAAGACGCACGGTACGCCGTCAATAAATTGCGTGAAATCGGAAAACTGGTTGGAGACGAAGATTTCCGGACCATCGTTTCCACCGTCAGAAAGGCGCTCGGAAAATGAAAACGCTGCAACTCCGCCCGTACCAGCTCGACGCAATCGAAAGATTGCGCGATGGGATTCGTGCGGGGCATAAAAACCAGCTTTTATGCAGCGCTACCGGTAGCGGCAAGAGTGTCATTGCAGCTTCGCTGCTGGATGAATGCGCCAAAAAAGGCAATCGGGCCGTTTTCGTTTGTGATCGCTTATCGCTAATCAATCAGACCAGCGCCTTGCTGGATAGCTATGGCATCGCGCATGGTGTCATTCAGGCACAACATCCGAGATGGAGACCGTATGAAAGAATACAGGTGTGTTCCGCCCAGACGCTGGCACGCCGCCAATGGCCGGATGCTGATCTGATCGTTATCGACGAGTGCCACACTATAACGGAAACGGTCAAAAATCGTATCAGTGCACGAAATACCATCGCCATCGGCTTGACCGCCACCCCCTTCACAAAGGGGCTGGGAAAGCTCTATGACAATCTGGTCAACGTGACCTCCACGCAAGCACTGATTGACGAGGGCTTTTTGTCCGGATACCGGATATTTGCCTGCAAGGAACCGGACATGGAAGGTGTCCGTGTGGTGGCAGGCGAATGGGAAGAAAAGGAAACCTCCAGACGGGCATTGGAAGTCGTCGGCGATTGCGTCAAGGAATACGTCGAACACTGCAACGGCAAGAAATTCATCTGTTCCGCCGTCAATACGGCGCACGTGGAAGAGCTGCAACGTCAGTTCATGGCAGCAGGCATTCTGTGTGCCAACTACACCTACAAAACCTCCGAAGAAGAACGGGAAGCCATCGTCAACGAATTCAAGAAACCGGATAGCGTTTATCGCGGTCTGATTACCGTGACCGCTGCCAGCAAGGGATTTGACCAGCCCGACGTCGAGTGCATCATCATGGCCCGCCCTTTGCGCAATTCGCTGGCGGAACACATCCAGCTGTTCGGACGTGGATTGCGGATTCATCCGGACAAGAAAGAATGCATCGTGCTTGATCATTCCGGTAACTGCCTGCGCTTCATGGATGAGATGCAGGACTTTTTCCAGAACGGGGCGACCGAACTGGACGACGGCAAGCAGAAAAACCGGAAAAAGAAAAAAACGGAAGACATCGAGGACAAATACACGAAATGCCCGGTATGCAAGGCCTTGCACGCCTCAGCACTATTCTGTCCGAATTGCGGGCATGAGTACCCGCCGAAGAAATCCGAAATCATACACAAAGCCGGAACCCTCAAGGAACTGATCGCCTCTGGTACCAGACAGGAACTGACGGTCGAATTGTGGCCGCAGATCGTCCGGTATTCACTTGAACACAAAACACCGGAAAAGGCCGAGAAATTCGCCCTGGCCATGTTCAGGAACATCACCGGAACATGGCCGCTCAAAAAATTCTACGACACGGCACCGTCGGAAATCATCACAGATTACGTGCGCCGGAAAATCAAGTCGTTAAACATCCGCTATGCCAAGGCAACGCAGGCGAGAGAAAGGAGTGCCGCATGAGCGACTTTCTGACCTTCTGCCGCGATCTGGGTATCCGTATCGACTCTCTGCCACCGGTCGGGGTATGGAAACGGTACCCGACCGAGGACAAGCCCAGAAAACGAAACGGAGCCGTCAAATACTTCGGTTCGTATGGATTCGTCCAGAACCATGCCCTGATGACCGAGCCAGCCGTCTGGCAGGACGACAAACCCGAAAAACCGCTCTCACGCGCCGAAATCATACAACGTGAACGAGAAGCCGCACAACGCCGCCAGAACGAACAGAAGGCCCGTATCGAGGCGGTCGCGTCATGCAGACGCTATTTCTCGGGCTTGCCCGCATTCAGGGGAGAACATCCTTATCTGGCCCGCAAGGGGCTGTCCATTCGCGGTTGCGAGCATCTCAAACGGGATGGTGATTCTCTGGTCATTCCGATGTTCGTCAATGACAAACTGATGAGTGTCCAGACAATCACGCCGGATGGCGACAAGAAATTCCGTTACCGCTGCCCGATCAAGGGAGCGCGGTACGAATTGCGCCGGCCACGCAGCATGATGACGTGTTTCTGCGAAGGCTTTGCCACCGGGCTCACCCTATACCAGAGCATTCCGACAGCCAATGTCGTGGTTTGCTTCAATTCGTCAAACCTGGTTGACGTAGCGAAATCCAGGAAAACGGCGGGCATGGCCGTCATCTGTGCCGACAACGATCATGAAACGACAAACAATCCAGGCATCACGAAAGGAAAAGAAGCGGCAGAAATACTGAAATGTGGACTGGCGTATCCGGAAGGCATACGCGGCACGGACTGGGACGACGCCCGGCAGGAATGGGGCGAAAGAGCCTATGCACGTATCCGGACCGAAACCATGAGGAACCTGAAGATGGTGACATGACAGGAAGGCATTGCAGAGAGGAGAGGGTAAACCGCCGACGGCTGCAATGTCCCAAACGGCAAGAAGGAGCGCATGGCCAAACAGCAGGGGTGGAAGTGGTAGAAGCTGGCGCAGGGGAAATCGTCGAAGCATCTAAACGATTTTCGCATAGTCTGCCAAACGCATGTGACGGCCCGAGGAACTCAGGAAATCACGTGCCCCACCGAAGGACGCTTTTGAGCTTCCTTAGGGAGGGGTTACGCCGTTTAAACCCTCCGAATCTAGGAAATCACCTTAAAAGATAAATAAATAGAGATAAAGAAAAAAGGGAGACGCTGAAAAAATGGGTAACGAAGCAAGAGACAGCCAAAACCGGAAAAGTTTCATGCAAGCTCAGCTAAACCGGTTTATGAAACAACGCGGTTTTTACGACGAATGGCAATCGCTCGGCATGACGAACGCGGCGGCAGTTTGGCTGCTTCGCGGCAAGCCGGAAAGTGGTTTGCTGGAGGACAGGCATCATGTTCGGAGTGTTCTGGCTTCTTTCGTCAATGGTCGGATGACACGCACGGCGAGACGAATGGAACGGCTGAAAGAAAGGCTCAATAAGGCGGTCGGTTAAACACGATGGATGACCTGAAAAACGATCTGAAATACCTGTCCGCCATTTATGGCTGGGGTATCGAGGACAAAAAGGAAATCTGGCTTGCCACGAAAGACAACCCTGAAATGCAGGAATACTGGTCGCGACTGGCAAGCGCCTACCGGCAGGGATACTTCCCGGCAAAACAGAACCACTACATGAGGTTGATGGAATGGGAACGCAGGCAGATGTTGTAATTGCCATAACGGATCATCGGACAAAGGAAATCGCCTTGCGAAACGTGCAGGATGTGGATTTTTCCGACGGGATGGAAGTGGTCATCCGGAAACAGAAAAAACGTCGAGGTCTTAACCAGAACGCCCTGATGTGGGTAAGCGCCATTAAAGACATTGCCGCTCAGGTCTGGCCGGAAGGAGTGCAGTACAGCGACGAGACATGGCACGAGTATTTCAAGCAGAAGTTCCTGCCGGAAGAGGCATCGGATGAAACCGTGGATGGATATGTCAAATGGGATTTTCTGCCGAACGGCAATCGTTATCTGAAAGGATCGACCACCCAGCTGACCAAAAAGGGCTTTGCGGTTTATCTGGAAAAGATATACGCATTCGGCGCACAACATGGCGTGCAGTTCGGTATGAGAGAGGAGATGTTCGCATGAAACGCACGAAAACGGCAGAAGAAAAAAGAATCATGCGACAGGTCGCCGAAATGGGCTGCATCGTGTGTGAGCGCATGGGGTATCCAGGAACGCCAGCACAAATCCATCATGTTCGTGCCCGCCACGGGTGGGGAAGATCGAGCCACAAGGCCATTATTCCGTTGTGCTGGGAACATCATCAGGGAAAGACAGGCGTGCATAGCATGGGGCGAAATGAATTTGCAGCGATGTACGGAAAATCGGAAATCGAGTTGTTGGAAATTGTCCTGAACCGATTGATGGGGATTTACAAGCCGGTATGAAAAGGGAATTTATGTGCGATTTTAAAACAGGACAGAAGGTGATTACGCCATCAGGACGGCTGCCACCGCATTTATTGAAGAAAGTGAGTTGAAATGAAACCGTCAATCCTTGCGCTTGGCCGATTGAAGACAGGCCAGATGAACAAGACAGAGACAGAGTACGCGGAGCATCTCCAGATACTAAAAAATTGCGGCGAGATAGCCTGGTACCGGTTCGAAGGCATGAAGTTCCGGCTGGCGGACAACACGTTCTATATGCCCGATTTTGCGGTGATGCGCTCCGATGGTCGGCTGGAGATGCATGAGGTCAAGGGGTACTGGCAGGACGATGCAAGAGTGAAGATAAAGGTGGCGGCTGAGATGTATCCAGTCGAGTTCTTGGCGGTCAAAAAGAAAACAAGACGTGAGGGGGTGGGATGGAATGTGGAGCGTTTCTGATTTCTGGATTGGTACTTTGAAATGATTGAAAACGACAAAGTAAAACTGAAAGCGTTTGAGGCGGAATATCTTCCCATCATCGAAAACTGGAGACGGTGGGGAAACATACGTGACTGGTTACCGCCGTCATGGGGAAACATACTTGGAGCGAAATATCGCCCGAGAAATCGCGAAGCTGATCCGGAAGAGCAGAAAGAACCAATCGATCATCAAGCCGCGATAAGGATGGAGCGTATCGTTGTCAAATTGCCAAAACAGTACAGGGAAGCATTCGTACTACATTATGTCGGGCGTGCGGCTGTACAAGGAAAAATGAAGAGAGCAAGAACCCGTGATGGGGGTGCGAAGGTAATAGGCATTGGCAAAACACAGTATTACGACCGGTTGAACAGAGCGGCAAGTATTGTGGCGAGGGAATGGATGTATGGAATCAAAAATGAAAAGTGATATACTAAAAAAACTGCAAAGAAAAATGCAGTCGGGATTGGCGTCCCGTTGATAGAAGGCGCACACCGCCTGAACTTTGTTTTGAGCGGTTTTTTGTGCGCAAAGTCTCTCCTATGGCGGGACTGTACAGGGTGTCTTCGGACACGCCGTTTCCTTCTACGCGGTACGCCAACCTGTACAGTTCTGCCGCCCCTGATTGGCGTCTGGGAAGGCAGGTTCATAAAACTTGTAGAAGGAGAGATACTATGTCCAATGCGCTCGCATTTCGTGACGTTACGTTCGACGTCCGCACCATTCGCAATACCACCTACATTACATCCGCACAACTGGCCGCTGCTTTAGGTTATGCGACAGAAAATGCCGTTACAAAAATTTATCACCGAAATGCAGATGAATTTACGGTAGAAATGACCGTGACCCAAAATGGGTCAGGGGGACAGCTACCGACACGCCTGTTCAGCTTGCGCGGTGCCCACCTTGTGGCTATGTTTGCCAGAACACCAGTCGCGAAAGATTTCAGGAAATGGATTCTTGACGTACTGGATAAGGAAACAAAAGCGGCCGTCAATCTTCTGGACAAGGACTATTTTGCCAAGGTACGCGATATTGCGATCAAGTTTGCCGACGACTGGGTACGTGTTGGAAAAGGCGAAGACATTCACCCTTCCCTGACGATTCCGGACGAAGTGCTTGCCGGCATCATCGCGCAGCAGATCAGCCGTCATAACTTCAGGCTTTATGTTGATTATGCCGGACAACTGCATGTGGCACCGATACCGAATAAAAGCCCTTATGAGGGTCTGGCAGAAGCAATTTCCGATCCGGGCAATATTGGGTTACCGGACGAATTGATCGAGGAAATCGGCGCGGCGTGTGTCAAAGCGTTGGCCTACCGCGCCCATTACAGGAAGTCCGTTATCGGCAAGATGCGAGGTGCAAAATGATAGACCGTATTTTTGATTGCGTCGGCTGGCTTCTGGTTCTAATCAGCATAGGGGCCTACTGGATTTTCTGATCGTATGCGCCAGGGATTCCGGGCGCTCGGTATTCCTGACGCAACAACATCGAAACTTTCAGGATGATTTTTTAGTGTCTGACAGGTAACATAAAAAGCACTCGCAATCAGAAAAGGATCCCAAGATGTCTATCTTCTCAGCTAAAGAGCGGGAGAAACTCGTATTCAAGAAGATCGTTGAACTGCTTAATGTTTCACATGCTGGAAATATCAACGCCATTCTCGAACAGGCGTTGAAAGATACAACTGGAGACATTCTCAGTTTTACGTGGAATGAACGAAAAGACTTTTTATCAAAAGTTGTCGCGCTCTTTCTTTTCCATGAATTTGTAGAATGGGATGTTGTTGAGACTGAAATTCTTCGTGCGGTCCAATTCTTTCGAGTTACGCCCAAGGATTTGGAAGATGTAAATTTGCCGCGTGCCATGAAATACGCTGAAATGAAAAACAAATCGGCAGCAGGCAAACCAGTAATTTATTCGCCACCTGAAGGAATCCGATTAAAGGAAAAAGAGCTCATCTTTTTTGCCGAATCTGCAGAATTGCTTGAAGAGAAGGTGATAGACAGCCGATATGAAGGCGGAAGTCATGGAATAAGTGTACGGTTAGCCAAAGGAGTGAGTTATCGCGTTGGATCATCCAGAGGAAGAATTGTATCGGAAAAGGGAATAGTACCGGTTGATGAAGGCACCTTCTATATTACAAACATGCGGTGCATTTTTCACGGCAATCGATTGTTGACTATTCCCATACGGAAAATATTCCAGACGGAAGAATGGAGAGATGCTATTTCCATTTCTGAGGATGGAAAACAGAAACCGCGCCTTATATTTTTTGGGAAAGGACTGAAAAAAGAAGCTGCATGGGCCATTTTACAAAATGTCATTAAGCAGGAATATGGGGAGTTTGAGGCAAAGAGTATTCCGGATTTTGAAAAACACGATTTTGAATCTCAATATCCTCCCTTGATTGATGAGGCAAAAAAGAGCGTTACAGGAAAACTACGACAAACGCTTCTTTTCATTGGGATTCTTTGTTTTGTCGTTTTTGTTCTTGTTTTGATATTTACAGCGACATCTTCCAATTCAGAAGGGAATCCGGTTTCACCTAAACTGGAACCTGTTCGCGCAGAACAAAATCTTGCTTTTCTTGAGACGGTCTCAATGATTGGTGATGTACGGTCAAAATCCTGTTTTTTACAGGCTATATCATTGTTGACGCCATCCAAGTCGGCCCAAAAAGAATGGGAGACAATAGAGGAAAACCATCAAGAAGGATTATATTTTATTTCAGCTGCCCGAAAGAATGATATTGCTCAAATATCGTGGACGGCTGGCATCGGCAAGGATGCTGTTCAAACCTGTTTTGTTGAAAAGTTTAATGGGGATAACATTGTTTTCTCCAGAGAAGGATATTCGCTTGCTTCTGATAATAATCCGGATTTCTTCTCAAAAAAATCGCCTGTTCCAGTAATGACTGATTCGCAACCGAATGCGAAAAAAGAACGGATTGAAAAGGAATGTAATTGCGGTGTTACCGTAATGTCTTATTCCTATATTTGTTCGGTCACAAAACAAACAAAAGAAAATTGCTTGGCCAAATTCAACAATGAACCAGCGGCAAAAATGTGCGAAGGAGTTATGTCTGATGCGGATAAAATCAAACTGATTGAGAGAGTATATACGGACAAGCAATTTCAGGAATTAGCGAAAAAAGGGACCGGAGAATTGGCTGCGACATGCATCAGCAACAGGATGAATGATTGATGTAAATCAATTATTCAAAAAATAAATATTTTAAGACCGAACTTTTTAGGGTATATTTGCATATAAATTTAATATACTGGATTTTTGTGTTTAAAGAAAAGCCCTTCGAATTGAAGGGCTTTTTTTATGTGAAAAATAGAAAAATGTCCAAAGGACACGAAAACCTGATTCCGCCACGAAGCAAGGACGAAGCAAGGGAAAGGGGCCAAAAAGGCGGGATTGCATCCGGTGAAGCACGACGCAAGAAGAAGACAATTCGCGAAACATTGGAAATGATGCTGTCCGGCCAAATGCCGGACGGATCGACAAGACGGGATGCTATTGTCGTTGCCCTGATGGAAAAAGCGTTGTCCGGCGATGTCCGTGCTTTTGAGGCTATACGTGACAGCATCGGCGAAAAGCCGGTAAATACTGTCTCTGGGCCAGCCGGCGAACCACTTGTACCGCCCAGCATCAATGTCATCTTCAAAGACTGTTGAATTTGCCCCTGCGTTTGATTTCCTGTTCAGGCCCTACCGGTACAAGTCTGCGCATGGTGGACGTGGTTCGGGCAAGTCGGTGTCTTTCGCTAGAGCATTGACGCTTATCAGTTACAGCAGACCTGTTCGGGTGTTGTGTTGCCGAGAAGTGCAGAACACTATCAAGGATTCCGTTCATAAGCTGATTAGCGATCAGATAAATGCGTTGGGTTTGGCTCCATGGTTTCGCATCACCGAAAGCAGTATAAAGAGCTCTGTGGGTTCCGAGTTTCTTTTCAAGGGCCTTAAATATGATCCACAAGGCATCAAGTCAACAGAAGGCATAGACATATGCTGGGTTGAGGAAGGGCAGACGGTCAGCGAGGAATCCTGGTCCATCCTGATACCGACTATTCGTAAAGAAAACTCGGAAATCTGGATAAGCTGGAACCCGACGGATGAAGACGCCCCGACATACAAGCGTTTCGTAACGGCCCCGCCACCGGATTGCTACAGTAAAGAAGTCAACTACTATGACAACCCGTGGTTTCCGGAAGTACTCCGAAAAGAAATGGAGTATCTCAAGGAAACGGACTATGCGGCATATGAGCATGTTTGGCTTGGCAAACCGCTGACTATAAGCGACGCGGTCATTTTCGCTGGCAAGTATCGGGTAGAGGCGTTTCCCGATGATCTTTGGGAAAAAGCGGACAGACTGTTTTTCGGTGCTGACTTCGGTTTCGCTAAAGACCCAAGCACGCTAGTACGCAGCTTTATCCTTGATGATTGTCTGTATATCGAATACGAGGCATATGGAGTGGGGGTAGAAATCACCGAACTGCCCCAGTTGTACGATGCCGTTCCTGGAGCGCGCAAGTGGCCGATCAAGGCCGATAGCGCCAGACCAGAAACGATCAGCTACCTTCACAAAGAACACGGATTCAACATTTCCGCAGCGGACAAGTGGCAAGGTAGCATTGAAGACGGAATCGCACACCTGAAAGGGTTCCGGCAAATCATCATCCATGACCGTTGCAAACACATGGCGGAAGAAGCCAGATTGTACCGGTACAAGATAGACAAACGAACCAACGAAATATTGCCGGTGATCGAGGACAAGTCCAACCATCTTTGGGATGCATTACGTTACTCGCTGGATGGATACATCAAGCGCAAGGGCGCAGACTGGTTTGATTTGGTGTGATGTCGCCCCTTTTGGTGGCGTGGATTGAAATGTATGAGCTTTTTTGACTGGGTACGCGGGGAAGAACCCGTGCGCGAGGAAAAGAAAAAAAAGAAGAAGCAGACGGACGCGCTGTTTGCGTTGACCACGCACGACACGGGACATATGAGCCGTGACGAAATGGACAGGCGTTCTTTCGTCATTCCACATTTTCCGGAAGCCAAAATGGCGATGGATTCGGGCAATAACCCGATTCCGACAAAGAACATTTTTTCATTGTCCAATTCGCCGTTGTCCGATGCGCTGCTCTCGTGGTATGCCGCACAAGGATTCATCGGTTATCAGACGTGCGCCATCATCGCGCAACATTGGCTTGTCAACAAGGCATGTGTCGCGCCCGGCAAGGACGCAACACGTAACGGATGGGAAGTTTCTGTTGCTGGTGACGATTCCGGTGACATCGCCAAGATGCTGACTTGTTCCGATGTGGATTTATGCGTCAGTCAGAATCTTTCTCAGTATTCCCATTTCCTGCGTGTGTTCGGTGTTCGTATCGCGCTGTTTGTTGTTGAGAGCAACGATCCCGAATACTACGAAAAGCGGTTCAATATTGATGGTGTGCTACCGGGATCATACAAGGGAATTTCGCAGGTTGACCCATATTGGTGTGCTCCACTTCTGAATAATGAAAGTGTCAGTGATCCGGCGGCAAAGGATTTCTATGAGCCTGAATACTGGATGATAGGGGGCCAGAAATTCCACCGGTCGCATCTCATCATCACACGATACTCCGAAGTGCCGGACATCCTCAAGCCGGCATACTTCTACGGCGGAATCCCATTGACGCAAATGATCTACGAGCGGGTGTACTGCGCAGAGCGCACCGCCAACGAAGCCCCTCAACTGACGATGACCAAGCGGATGAATGTGCGCAAAACCGATTTGGGCAAAGTCGTAGGGGATCCGGAGCGGACCCGCCGGGCGATGGAAGCACAGTCGTATTACCGTGACAATTACGGTCAGCTCCTGATCGGACAAGATGACGAATACGAACAACACGAAACATCACTGGCCGATCTGGATGCGGTCATCATGACCCAGTATCAGCTGGTGGCGTCGGTTGCAGGTGTCCCTGTAACGGAGCTATTAGGGACGACGCCAAAAGGATTTAACGCAACAGGTGAGTTTGAAAAACGGTCTTATGACAAATCACTGAAAAGCGTCCAGAAGCATGAACTGGAACCATTGCTGATGCGGCATTATCTGCTGATGAGCAAGTCGTATGTTGAGCCGGAAACGGGCGTTATGCCGGATTTCACTATCACATGGAATCCGACGGACGAACCGTCGGAAAACGAACTGGCGGATATTCGCCTGAAAACCGGGCAATACTACGCAACACTGCGGGACACCGGTGCCATTTCGGGTGACGACATCGCGCAAGCGCTTGAAAAAGACCCGGCAAGTGGCTTTGATTCAGTAAACCCTGAAAGCGATTTCTATGCGGAAGAAGAAGGGCAAGGCGCTGAACTACCCGGTTTCGGTGGAAAGACGATATAGCCGTGAGCTGAAACGCTGGGTGCGAGAAATGATAAAGGACAGTCGTGACGCTGTCCTTTCTCTTTTTGACGAGACCGGCAAGAAAAAAGACTTTGCGCAAGAGGGCGGAATTGCCCAAGCCGCGCAGGCCATTTTGACGGCGAAGAAAGTTCAATGGTCGTCATACTTCGACGCAATAGCCCGTGAGAAAGTCAACGAGCTTATCAACCGGATTTTGCGAGAATCCGGCGCGTCCTGTAAAAGTTCGTTAAAACCACTTTTTGAGGATGTGACGATCAGTCTTGAGAACATGACGCCAGCCATGAAAGAGATTTTTCAGGCATCCGTCAATCAGGGCGTCGATCTGATCAAATCCATACCACCGCAATACTTTGACCGGATTTCCGGTGATGTGATGCGGACGATTACCACCCCAACCAGCAGCCTGAAAGAATTGTCGAAGAATCTGGCGAAATACGGTGAAATGAGCTATCGCCGGGCAAACAACATCGCGCTTGACCAAACCAGAAAAGCATACCAGAGCTTCAACCGCCAGATGATTGCCGATTCCGGAATCAAAAAGGCAATTTGGCTTCACAGCGGCGGGAGTTTCCATCCGAGACACAAGCACAAGGCGTTTGACGGCAAGGAGTTCGATTTATCCAAGGGCGCGCCAGTCGGTGATGATGGCGGCTATGTATTCCCTGCTCAAGAGCCGTATTGCCGTTGCACTTTTATACCAGTTATCAGTTTCTCATGAACGAAATCGCATTTGACACATCGTCAGCAAGACGATACGACACGAACGGTTTTTTACACGTTGACCTGACGCCAATCACCAAAGAACAGGTTGTTCACTATCTCGGTATCGAAATTCCCGGATGGAAAGAACACGGCCTTGACCCGCAGAAGGAATACTGGGGGTACAGACCAGCAGAAGAAATCGAGAAAGCGGCAAGCACATTTAACGGGCTGCCTGTCATGTTGAATCACCACGTCGTCACGCCTGATTCACCTGTGAAGGATTATCAGGTCGGGCATACAGGAACTGACGCGGCATTGTCGTCGCCATATCTTGAAAACTCGCTCATCGTCACCGACAGGATGGGTATAGACGGAATCGAGAACGGTACCTATCGGCAAATATCTGCCGCATACCGGTATGACCCAGACTTCACGCCCGGCGTGTTTGACGGGAAGCCATATGATTTCGTGATCCGAAACATGAGGGGAAACCATGTCGCGCTTGTCAAAAAAGGCAGAGCGGGGCCGGATGTGGTTGTCGCAGATGCAGAACCGGAGAAATTTATGAACGAATCCCAAGTCGAAGCCGCCGAAGTCGGTGCGGCAGAGGCTATCAAGGAGTTGGCGTCCCTGATCGTGGGCGTCCATTACGTTGACCCAGAAACAGGAGAAACCAAAGATATGACACAGGATGAAGACAAAAACGCCGCGATCGGTCGTTTGCTGGACGTGCTGTCCAAGTACGTACCGGAAGACGCAATCGGCAAGTTGAAAGACGAATTGACCGATCTGGCATACACCAAGCCAACCGGTGACGACGATTTCAACGCCAAGGAAGCGTACAAGTATGGCGAAAACGTCGAGCGAGACAGAATCGAGCGAAAGGAAGAACCGGGCGGAAAAGACGCTGACCCGATGAACATCCGCGAAGCGGTTGCCGCCGGCGAAAACCACGAACGCAAAAAACTGGATAGCGAACACGAATCCGAAGGAATGAAGGCTGCGATGGATGCTTGCGGACTGGATTCCAGTAACCCGGAAGTCGTCAAGGCATTTGCAGCTGGCATGGGCGCAAAACCGGCAATGGATAGCGCCGAATTGGTCGAAAAAGTGACGCGAAGAAGTTTTACTGAATTGTCCAAACGAAACCAGCTGGCGGAAAACGTTTCCAAATTCATCGGATCGTTCGCTTTCGATTCGATGACCACTCGGGACGTTGCGATTTACGCAGCCAAAAAACTGGGGCTTAAAGTTGGGGCAGATCAGGCTGTCACGGCGGTTGAATCGTATCTGCATAACAGACCGGTTCCATCTGCCAAGGCTATGGCGATGGACAGTGAACCGGGGAAAAAACGCATCAACCAGGTCAACAAATTTTACGAATTGAGGTAAACATGGTAGTCCAGAAAACAATCAGACAATTTCAGACGACCGGTATTGTCGGAGATATCGTGCTTTCCGGCCCGGTCCGGGCACAGGCAGGCATGCTAAATACAACCAATGCAGCCCTGAACGTAGTGGGAAGCGCCATGACACATGTTGCCGGCGAAAACGGCAAGTTCACGATCGGAGGGACCGGCGCTTTCGCGGGAATTTTGTCCAATTCGAAATTGTACGCGCTAAACGGGACAACTGCCGGGACACTGGAACCGACCATGGCACTGCCCAACAATACGGTAGTCCAGGGCGTTACGCTGACAAGCGGTATTCTGGTCAACCTCAAAGGCGCAGCCGCAATCGGGAACAAGATCGAGTTTTCCCAGACTGATGGCACGTTGCAAGCCAATTCCACGGGAACCGCATCAGAAGGTTACACACTGATCCCAAATTCGAAAATTGTACGTTTCAATACATCCGGGGCTGGCGAAGCGATCGTCGAACTGACTGAGTAAAGGATTTATTACATGCAACCATCAAAAATTCATTCGTTCATTTCCGCCGGCAAGGTGCGTCCTCTTGAAGGATTTAGCGTCGATTCCATGCAGGATATCCGGGATCTGGAAAAAATCGGTATCGCATTAGATAGCGAAGATATCCTCAACATGTATCAGGCGTTCCGGCGTATGCAGTCTGCCGGCATGGCCCTGGATGCCGATATCGTCGCTCCGTTGTCCACTCCCTCCATTCCGGTCGCTATCCAGTTCCTGCAGGCATGGATGCCAGGGTTTGTCCAGTTTATGACCTGGGCCAGAAAGATCGACGACCTGATCGGTATTACGACATTGGGCGATTGGGAAGATGAAGAAATCGTCCAGGGCTTTTCGGAACGCACCGGCTTTGCACAGCCGTATGGGGATGAAACCAATACCCCGCTGGGATCGTGGAACACGAACTACGAGCGGCGCACGATTGTCCGGTTCGAATCCGGCATGCGTATCGGTCGCCTTGGTGAAAAGCGTGCTGCCAAAATGAACTATTCGGACGTGGAAAACCGTCGGATGGGGGCGACCACTTCGTTAGAAATCAACCGTAACTATATCGGATTTTACGGTTATAACGACGGAACCGGGCGCACGTATGGTTATCTCAACGATCCGAACTTGCCGGCCTACGAGAATGTGGCGACAGGGGCGGGCAGTTCGACCAAATGGGCAGACAAAACCACCCTGGAGATCATCGCCGATTTGTTGACCGCCTTCCAGAGCTTGCGTGTTCAGGCGCAAGGAAACATTGACGTCAAAAAAACGCCGCTTAGACTGCACGTTGCTCTGTCATGTATCGACTATCTGTCCACGCCAACGGAACTGGGTTATTCGGCCAATGACTGGTTACAGAAAAATTATCCGAATGTCACGCTGGATTCGGCGCCAGAACTGGATGCAGCCAACGGCAGCGCGAATGTCTTCTACTTGTTCTCGCCGAACTATCAGGGCGACAGCACGGATAACGGCAACACCATCGATCAGTTGGTACCGATGAAATTCATGACGTTGGGTGTCCAGCAACTGACAAAAGGCTATGAAGAGGCCTATTCGAACGCTTGCGCGGGTGTGCTTTGCAAGCGCCCGACGCTGGTTTATCGTGGTTCTGGCATTTAAGGAGAGGGCATGGCATACGTTTATTCCACATTGACGAACGATCAGATATACACCTTGTGGCGTCCTTCCAAAGAGGAGGGCAAGCCGAATGTAGCTATCAAAAAAGTACAGATCAAGGGCGGTCACGGGAGAATGGGAAAAAATCTCGTCACCCCTTTGGGCGTGGTTACCGAAGTGACGGATGAAGAGCTGGACGCTCTCCAGAAATGCACGGCATTCGCGGATCATGTCAAGGCAGGATTCATCCGGGTGGAAAAGAAAAAGTCCGAATCTGAAAAAGTGGCCTCCACGATGGAAGGCAAAGACGCATCGGCCCAGAAAACGCCGTCCGACTTTAAGGATCCGCCGAAAGTCGGCAAGCCGGAAGACGATAATGGCTGAACACGTTTTTGACGTTGCGAACTTCCGCGTTCTTTTCCCTGCTTTTGCTGATACGACCGCCTATCCGGATGATACGTTGTCAGCGTATTGGGATCGGGCCAGCGTCATGATTTACCCTTATGACAACTGGCTCATCTCAAACGGAAAACTGCAATATGCGCTTGATTTGCTGACGGCGCATATTGCCGCTATGGCAACGCAGATTCAGAACGGGAACGGAGCCGGCGACCTGATACAGAGCGCCACCGAAGGCAGTGTATCGGTTTCAATGCTTGCGCCACCTGCGAAGGATTTCTGGCAGTTCTTGCTGTCAAAAACGCCATACGGACAGGAATTACTCGCGCTGCTTGAAGCGATTTGCGTTGCCGGGTTCTATTTCGGCGGTTCGCCGGAAGGTTCCGCCATCCGGGATGTAGGGGGCAAATTTTGAAGCTGACCGATCTGAAAAAGCGCATGAAGTCGCTTGAAGAATATTCGGCACAAGCAGGCTGGTTTGAATCTGCTCGCTACGACAACGGTGTGCCCGTTGCGCAAGTGGCGATATACAACGAATACGGTACGTCACGCATACCGCCCAGACCTTTCATGCGCCCAACAGTTGAATCCCAGAAGCAGGAATGGGCTAGAGCGACCGGAAAGGTTGTTTCTCAAGTCTTGCGCGGAAAAATGAGCGCAGAACAAGGCATGACGCTTGTCGCCCAAAAAGCCGCCGGAGACATACGCCAGACCATCTCGCGGGTGGATTCTCCCCCCTTGTCTCCCATTACTCTGTTACTGAGGCAGTGGAGAAAAGAAGGGAAAGAAATTACCGGCAGGACGGTCGGGGAAGCGGCTCGGGCCGTGCATCGTGGTGAACGAGCGGAAGGTGTATCGACGCAGCCTTTGAACGATACCGGCTATATGATCGCCACGTTAACCGGATTGGCGGTGAAGAAATGAATCTGCGAAAAATAGCGAATGCTTATACCCGTAATGTCAATCCAAATATTCCGGCGACATGGCGTAAATCTATCGGATATACGGTCAAGGAGGACGGAACGCAAGAACCAGTTTACGAGGATTCGACTGTTGAAATCAATCCTCAAGCCGTTTCCGGCGATACATTGGCGTTCATTGAAGGATTGAATATACAGGGCGTCATGCGTTCTGTATATATGTACGGGAACGTACAGGGAGTCGTGCGTTCCGATGAACGGGGTGGAGATTTATTGCTGTTTCCACAGACTCCGGATAAGCCAATACAGACTTGGAAAGTTGTTACAGTAGTTGAAACATGGCCCGACTGGGCGCATGTTATTGTTGTGCTACAAAATGATGAATCCTAGCATATCTGATTCCGACGTTTTTACGGCGCTTCGTTCTTTTTTGCAGTATTTGTTCCCGAATGTAGAAATAATCCAATCTCAACAGAACAGGAATCCTCCGCCGAAAGGCGCGTTTATCGCGATGAACAATGTCGGAAAGCGGAGATTGGCGACAAACTGGAGAACGTACACAAATACGGAAGAACAAAAAACGCAAAATACTGTCATGCCGACAGAATATACCATACAGGTAGATTTCTACGGCAAGCAATCCGGAGAAAGAGCGCAAGTATTCTGCGCTCTTTTTTTTGATTACACAGGGAGCGATGCCTTTCCAAAAAATATTCGGCCTCTCTATGTTACCGATCCTGTTCAATTACCGCTCATTACTGGCGAAAAGCAATTTCTGGAACGTTGGAAAACGGAAGTAAAAATTCAATTTAACCCAGTTATCAGTACACCAATGGAGTTTTTCGATCGTGTCTCCATCTCTCTGATACCTGTTCCTTTGGAGGAATAAAAAATGGCGTCATACATACCTGTTGACCTGTATGTTACCGTCAATCCGAGCGTTATCGGTGCAGGAAGTAGTGATTTAGGCATTAACGGCCTTTTTATCGGGAAAAACAATTTGATTCCGGCTGGACAGGTAACGGAATTCAACAGTGCGGACGCCGTCAGTGATTGGTTCGGCTCCGACGCATACGAAACCACGCTGGCAAACGTGTATTTCAACGGTTTTACGAACTGTACCAAATTCCCGTCTGCGCTGTATTTTGTCCCATACATCACTGCAGCACGTGCAGCATGGGCTCGCGGATCGTCACTGAAAGGGATGACACTTGCCACATTGAAAACAATTACCGGTAGCCTTGCTGTGACTATTGGTGGGACAGAATATAAGGCGGAAGCGATCAATCTGTCTGCTGTTACCAGTTTTACTGATGCGGCTACGGCCTTGACATCCGATCTTGGTTTGAGTTCTGCCGGTACGGTAACGTGGGATGCTTTATCCAGCCGGTTTACGATTACCAGTACGGCAACCGGCGCAGAAGCGACCATCACGCAAGTAACCGGTACAGCAGCGAAATCGCTCGGACTGGCATCCGCTGTCCTGTCACAAGGTGCAGCAGTCAATACGCTAACAGACATTCTGAACTTCGCCAAAAAACAGAATCTGAACTGGGCGCTTTTCTCGACTGTAGAGCAGCCTGAGCAGGATGAAAATACCGAGATGGCTATATGGGCCAACAACCAGAACAAGGGATGGGGTTTCATCATGTCAGATAATGACCCCAATGCCGAAATAGCCAATAACGAAACCTGTTTTGGTTTCCTTGCCCGAGACATGAAATATGAAGGTGTAGCGGCAGTATACGATGCCAATGAAAATCCGACACTGAAGGCTTTTGTACTTGGTATGTGTGCATCTGTGGATTGGAACTCGTTGAACGGTCGTGTCGATGCTGCTTACAGACGGCAGAGTGGCCTCGCGCCTACCTGTCGGGACGGGCAAACCGCACAGAACATTCTGGACAACGGTTACTCGTATTACGGCGCTGTTGGTGGCCGCGGGAAGGACAACACCTATAACTTCTTTTACAACGGCAATATGCCGGGGAGCTATTCCCGGCTCGGGAAGTTCATCAATCAGGTCTGGTTGAACAACAAGATCAAGCTAACCGTCATTGATCTGATGCTGGCGCTCAATTCGTTTCCATACAACGATGAGGGATACACGAGACTGCGCAATGCCATTTCGGGGGATGACGGTCCTGTTGATGCAGGGCTGAACAATGGTGTTATCAGGCGAGGTATTTCACTTTCCGGGTCGCAGAAAGAACAGATTATTGCCAAGGTCGGCTTTGACATATCCAATGAGTTGTATTCGCAGGGTTGGTATTTGCAGATTGTTGATGCCCCTGCAAACGTTCGTGCGCAAGGTGGTTCGCCGTCCATCAATTTCTTCTATTGCGATGGCGGTTCTATTGAGCAAATCACGATTGCTTCTATCATGATCGAATAAGGAGATAACGAATGAATATCACTTCAGCAAATGCTACGCTGGTTTTGTCATGTGCCGATTTCGCGCTGGCCAGCGTTTCTGTCGAAGGCTTCGCTGTAGACGATGCATGGTCGTTTGAAGAAACCGAACATGTTGTAGCACAAAAAGGTGTCGATGGAAAAATGTCTGCGGGATGGGTACCTGTTTTAAATAATATGCGGATCAACTTTTCTCCGGATAGTCCATTCAACGCACAAATGATGGCGTTGCTTCAGGCGCAGAAAGCTGCCCGAAAACCGTTCATCATTTCTGGCGTTCTGTCGGTTCCTTCTTTGGACAAGGTTTTCACTTTGTCGAAAGGAGTATGTACTCGGGCAAAAACAGCGCCTGACGGTGCCAGAGTGCTTGGTCCACAGGCTTATACCATCACGTTTGATGATGTTTCTCCGGCGGTGATCTGATGAAAAGCAAAGATATTGTTATTGAGGCAAAAAATCTCGATAGAGGAAAGAAGTTTCGTATTACGCGGATGAGTGCATGGGATGCGGCGGTATGGGCGGAACGTGCCATTTCAGGTATGGTGAATGCGGGAGTGGATATTCTTGGCGAAATCGAGAAAGCGCCTTCTGTTGCCGCACTTGCCGATATCGGGATGTTGCATCTTGCCAGAATCGAACGCTCGGAGCGCGAAGACCTCGGACGTCAATTGTTGGACTGTTGCCGACTGGTCTATAACGCGAAAGGCGACACACGAGAAATTTTCCCGGCAGATATTGAAGAAGCATTGACGATTTTCAGGCTGAAAACCGAAGCGTTTTCTTTGATGATTTCCCATTTCATCGGCGGCGGCGGGTCAATCTCGACGTAAGACCGCACTCGATTCCCGGCCTGAAAAATTATGTGAACGTCCCACTTGAAATGGCCGTACTTATCTCAACCGGCAAAGCAACATTACATGAACTGAAAACCGTTTATGACAGCGAGGATGCGGCGAACCTCCTTGAAATCATCGCTGTTGATCAATATAACGAACAAAAGGCAAACGAATGGATGTCGAAGAACTTGTCATAAACATTCGTGTCGATGATGGCAGTGCACCGCAGAAGCTGGAGCAGATAGATAAGGAACTCAACCAGCTGAAGGCGAAAGCTAAGGCGATCAAGGACGCCGGAAAAGATGTTGCGGATGCATCCAAGAAAATCGGTGAAGATGCGGCCAAAGCCGGAAAAGGAATTTCCGGGGCGTCCAAGGAAATAGATGCGAACTCGAAAAAGTTCAAAGAGTTTCAAAAATCCATCAAGGGCGTGCGTGATACTTTTATGTCGCTGCGTTCTGTTTTTGCCATGGGATTGGGCGCTATCGCTTTCGATAAGCTGATGAATCTCAATCGGGAGAATATCGGCATTGGCAATACCGCCCTGATAGCCGGAGAAGATGTCAGAAAAGTCGCGGGCTTGCGCAATATGGCGGCTCGTGCAGGATTTGACGAATCCGAAGGAGATAATCTTTTCCGGAATGTGAGATCAAGAGTTGATGCGGCCAGAAACGGAAGTCCGGAATCATTGTTTCAATTACAAGCTTACGGGGTTGATGTTTACGACAAGCTTCGAGGAGATTTCCGGACTGCCGAAGAAATCATTTCAACTTTGGGAGAATCGGTTCTTGATTACGAAAAGAGGCGGGGAGGAACGTTACAGGATGCAATAGGTACCCTGAAACAGCTCGGCTTGACTGAAGCCCAGGCAATTCTGGTAACACAGGAAAACTTCCAAAAACGATGGGATCTGGCACAAAAAGAGGCGGTCATCAACGAAAAAACCGTTGAATCATCCCGCAAAGCTATCGAATCGTTGCAGCGTCTGAAAGAAACGGCCAAGGTTGTTTTCGGAGGTTTTCTGGAAATTATCAATCCGGTACTGGAAGCTATATCCACATTTCTTTCTGTTCCCGGGAGAAGCGAGCCGCCAGCGAAAAAAGCACCGCCGGGTGGGTATGAGGACGGATACGGAATAACCGATTGGTTGACCGATCTATTTAAGGATGGTGCGAAAACGGTTGTTCCCGAAGCGAAAGCGAGCGTTCCCGAAACAAAAATTAGCGCAGTGCCATCGTCCATTCAGTCAGTTCCGACATCATCAGGAAACATCAAAATGACAGGTGGAACGTTGCGGGATACGATCCGTGAGAACCTGATGGAACGGGAAGGGGTACGGCTGAGAGCGTATCAGGACAGCAAGGGCCTGTGGACAATCGGTTACGGCCATACAAAGGGTGTCAAGCCCGGTATGACTATCACGAAAGATCAGGCCGCCAAATTGCTGGAACAGGACATGAAGGATCATGTTGATGTTGCGCTGAAAATGTATGCCGGATCCAGTGAAAAAACGCGTATGCTTGCAGCTGATCTGGCTTATAACGCTGGATTGAAAGCGATACAAAAGGGAACACAGTTTGCAAAATTGGCTGAACAGGGAGAAATATCCCGTTCGGACTATACAAAACTTTACAACTATTCTGGCGGGAAGTTCCTTCCCGGATTGGTCAATCGTCGGAAAGCGACTTATGACATGGCATCCGCCTACCAGGATATGCAGGCAACAAAGATCGTCAATAACCAGAACACGACGACCAATAACGTCACCAATAACATCAAAGTATCGTCAACCAAAGAAGCAGCGGAAGTTGCAAGCCAGCTTCCAAAACAAACGCTTGGCAGTCGTGCAAATTCAGGGATTGCTGCATAATGGAAACGTTCAAGAAACGTGAAATCGAAGCAGTCTTCAGGCTGACTTCAGGGGTTTTTGGAAATGGCGCAGATGAAGTATCAATAAAAGGTCTACGCATTATTGCTAATATCCAATGCTTCCCGAAAAATCTGACGCAGGCCCATATGCAGATTTTCGGGTTGTCACAAGATGTCATCAAGCGGTTGTTGACGTTGAAAATCAGGCGACAGGGCAATATTGTCGATAGCAATACGGTCACACTGAAATATACAGACAACACGGTACATACACTGTTTCATGGGGGCATCTGGTCGGCCATTGTGGATTACAACACCATGCCGCAAGTACCCTTGATTATAGAAAGCCTGTCAACGCTGGGAGCCCAGATGAGTGTACCGGGCGGTTTATGTTTTGAAGGCGTGGTTCCTGTTGAATCCATCATGCGAAAGCTGGCAGGGTTGGCAGGATATACATTGATCAATTACGGCGTAACGACAACTCTTGAAAATGAGACATTGAACGGCAGTGTGCAGGATATGATTGATCGGGTAGCGAGAGACGCCAATATCATCTCGTATGTATCGAATAATCAGCTCATTATCAGCCCTCATGGTGTAGTCCAGAATCAACTGCCGGAATTGGTCGTTTCTGCGGAAACAGGGCTGGTAGGGGCTCCGATTCCGGGAGACACGTATATTACGTTTATGCACCTTTTTTCACCTGAATTTGCACCGTTACGAATGATCAGGATGATCTTTCCGGAAATACCGTTTATCGAAGGAAATTTTCTCATTCAGGAATTAAATCATTCCTTGGATAGCGAACAACCGGGTGGTCGTTGGTTTTCTCAAATCAAGGCAGTATGGCTTGACAGAGCGAATGGATAAATCATGGCTGGATTATCAGGTTTTCCTAACGTGGCAGGAATCTCTGCCTCTTCTGTTGTTACCGGTCTGCTTGGAGAGGCGGAATCAGCATTATGGAATATTTTGTCGCTACAGCCGCAATGGGGCATTTACAAGGATGGGGAAATAGCGATAGAGATTGATTCCGTTCTGGATGCATCTGCCCGCTCTACGGCGGCAGTTTCGGATTACCGTGTCATGCCTGGGGCTTTTTTGTCTTACAACAAGGTGGCGATGCCACGGGATTTCAGTTTCACGTTGGCAGTATCAGGAGATCAAAAAGAAGCATTTTTGAAATGGGTTGAAACAAACCAGGAAAATCCAACAGTCTTTGATGCGGTTTTCCCCGAAAAAACCTATCAGAACGTCACGCTTGTTGAATGCGGATCGATAAGAGAAGTCAGGCAAGGGACGGTGTCCAGAATCATTGCCGATTGCCGTTTCAGGGAAATACGGGAAACTCCTGTTGTTTATTACAAGGATGGCGAGCAGAAGGCGGATACAAGCAACGCGGAAGATCCACAGGATTTGCCAACATCCGGCAACAGTTATGTTGATACGGTTGTTTATAACGCGAAGAATACTGCGGAATCTGTTATGAACAAAGTAAATGATGTCGTTGGGAAATACGAGAAACTGAAATCGGGACTTTCAGGAGTATTGAATGGCTGATTATCAGATACCGTTACAAAAGGTTCCCAATCAGTCCGTCTCTTGTGTCCTTTCCGAGCAGCCGTGCGTTATCGTGATCCGGCTCCTTGGCGAAAATCTCTATCTGTCTCTTTCGCAAGATGGCGTTCCGATTTGCCAGAATGTCTTGCTGGTAGATCGTTCTGCCATTGTCCGTGCAGCTTATACAGGATTTATCGGTGATCTGATCGTAATTGACCGATACGGTGAAGCCAATCCGGATTGGCGACAATGGGGTGAAAGATTTCTTTTGTTATACAACCCTGAGGGATACGAAATCAATGGATAAAACAAATTACGGTGCCTTATACAAGGCGGAGAACGGCAGCGAATGGAACGATTTGCAATTTTTCATTCGTCGCTGTCTGATGCAGCAGAATACTTCTCTTCCCGCAAAAGTACTGACAGTATCCGGGGGTGGATTGGCTCCTGTCGGGTTTGTCTCCATTGAAATATTGGTTTCTCAAGTTACAGGAAACAATGAAACGGTTTCCAATCCCAAAATATCGAATGTGCCATATTGCCGTGTTCAGGGCGGGAAAAATGCTGTCATTATCGATCCAGAACCGGGTGATATCGGTATTGCCGTTTTTTGTCAGCGTGACATTTCATCAATCAAACGTAGCAAGAAAACATCGCCACCTGGTTCTCACCGTGTTTTCTCGATGTCTGATGCTATTTTCGTCAATACCTGTTTAAACGGTACACCGGAGCAATATATCAAGTTTGACGGATCCGGAATTGAGGTTTATTCGCCGACCAAAATCACCTGCACAGCTCCCGAAATCCTGATGGAAGCGGAGAATAGCATCACGATGACAGCACAGAGCGTGACAATTAACGCCTCGTCTAAGATGAGTGTCCAGTCTCCCATGCTGTCGGCATCGACCGATGTTATGGCTGGCGGCAACATCATGGATCAAGGTGGACAGAAGTCGATGGCAGGCATGAGGAGCACATATAACAGCCATACGCATGATGAAACGCAAAGCGTAACCGGAACACCAAACGAGCAGATGTAAAAAGAATTTTTAATGAATACCATGTTTTTAAATCCTGATACGTGGGATTTGGTCGTTGATGTTGATGGAAATATCGCCATGGCGTCAGATTCGTATGCTATCGCACAGGATGTCGCCTCAGCATGTCGTTTATGGAAAGGGGAAGCAAGATATGACACGACACGGGGGGTACCTTATGAACAATCTATTTTGGGCCAAATGCCTCCCATGTCCATGTTAAACCGGTGGTTCGAAAATGAGGCTGAAACCGTTCCGGAAGTAGGGAGTATTTTACCGGTATTGTACCTTGACAGACAACACAGCACTTTAGCAGGGCAGTTGCAAATTACCCGAGATAACGGGGAGGAAATATCTATTTCTGTGGTTTGATCATGGCTGAGATAACAAATGTACCATCTATTGAGATTACCGATACAGGTGTCTCGGTTCCTGAAACATCCGCTATTCTTGCTGGTGTGCTGCAGGACTATAACGCGGCATTTGGTGGAAATCTGAACATTTCCAACGTCGCGACACCGCAAGGTTATCTTGCACAAGAAACAACCGCGAATATCACAGCGCTTAATGCCGCAATTGCGGAACTGTTTTCCAGTGTTGATCCAGCATATGCCTCCGGGAGAATGCAGGATGCAATTGCACGTATTTATTTCATTACTAGGAAAGCGGCAACGAAAACAACTGTTTCAGCATTATGTACTGGTTCTCCGGGCATAACTCTTCCTGCAGGAAGTCAGGCAAGAGATACCAACGGAAATATTTACAGTTCTGTTTCTGCCGGAACGTTCGATAAGACCGGACAAGCGACGATCACTTTTGCTTGTAATATACCCGGTCCGATACCATGTGGAATTTCATCTTTGACACAGATCATGATTGCAGTCCCGGGATGGGATGCGATCACGAATCTTGTTCCAGGTATTCCCGGTGCAGCGGTAGAGAACCGCGAAGACTTCGAGAACCGTCGATACCAGTCGGTTGCGAAAAACGCGACAGGAACGAATGAGGCGATTCTGGCGAATGTTTTTGATCTTCCTGGTGTTACAGACTGCTATGTTATAGACAATCCAGAAGATGAATCAGTAAAAGTGGGCAGTACCAACTATAGTCTTTTACCTCATTCCGTTTATGTTGGTGTGGTAGGTGGAGATGAGATGCAAATTGCTGAAACGATCTGGGAAAGAAAAGACTTGGGTTGCAATATGAATGGCAACACTACAGTAACGGTGTATGACGATTCTGCTTTATCTGCGCCCTATCCTCAGTATGTCATTACATTCAACCGACCGACTGCTGTACCGATCTTGTTTGCTGTAACGATACAGAATAACAATCTTTTACCGTCCGATATCACCGAGCAGATACAGCAGGCGATTATCGCAGCATTCAACGGCGAAATGCAGGGGATAGACCGCGAACGTATGGCCTCAAGTATTTTCGCATCTACATACTATGGTGTTATCTCTGGGATCAGCAATTTGCTGAATATTGTGTCTGTTCTGATTGGTATATCCGAAGCTACGGCGAATACGGTTGAAATGGGGATTGACCAATATCCCACCATTTCGGCAGAAAATATCACAGTGAATCTGCAATGAAACAATATGCCAATAGTCCAGTGCTACAAGCACTTGTAGCCAACTTGGAAGCATATTTTGATCCTAAAGTGGCGATTGATACATTTTATGACCAGATATGGAATATCGACACGGCGAACAGTTATGGCCTTGATATTTGGGGACGAATCGTCGGTATCGGGCGGTATCTGACCATCAAGAGACAAGATAAAAATTTTGGCTTCCATACAGCAAACAATTCATTTACACCATTTAATGTTGCTCCTTTTCGAAATGGAGAACCGACTACAACAACTTATCGGTTGAATGATGAGGCTTATCGAAAACTGATTTTAACCAAGGCATTTTCAAATATTGTCAGACCGAATGCACCGACAATCAATCGGATGTTGCAGTACCTGTTTGATGGTCGTCGGTGTTATGTGCTTGACTTAGGAAATATGGCGATGCGATATGTGTTTTCTTTCTATCTTCAGCCATACGAAAAAGCAATTATTTATTCGAATGTTCTCCCTAGGCCGTCCGGCGTAAGGGGGGAAATTCTTGAAATTCCACAACCCAACGTTTTCGGATTTCACGAAGCAGGTCCTGGGTTCGCACCGTTTAATCAAGGAACATTTTTTAAATCGGAGCAGGGGTAAACCTGTTGTCTGTGGAGTAAATATGAGTATTGAAAAACCAGATCTTTTACCTATTCCTTTTTGTAAGACGGGCGCAAAAAATATAATTCCTGTCGAGCCAAATACTACACCTGGAAAAACGAATTTTGCGTCTTTCAATATCGGTTTTCCACCGGTTACCATGATACCGATTGAGGCTGGCGGCATCGCACCTGAAGGCATGGATCTCAACGGCATCCTATATGATGTGACGTCCCATCTCACCTATCTCAATGCTGGTGGCCAATATTGGTTTGACGCGGATTTCGCATCGAAAATTGGCGGTTATCCTTTGGGTGCCGTCTTGCAATCCAACGACGGAAAATCCTCGTATGTCAGTATTGTGGACAACAACACAACGGACTTCAACAGTGACCCATCATCCATCGGGACAAGCTGGCTTCCATGGGCTGGCGAAGGGGCATCATCTGGATCCGGAATATTGTTCGGCGGTACCGCTGGCGGAACGTCCGAAATCATTACAGCGGCATTTGAAGGATTGACCGAACTGACAGACGGGTTGCTGGTCTCGTTTCGTGCGACGGCTGCCAATACAAGTACCAATCCCTCGTTCAACGCATCTTCGCTAGGCGCTTTAACGATCGTAAAGGGCGCTGATTTGCCACTGGCGGCCGGAGATATTGGTGGCGAAGGTTATCTTGTGCTGTTGCAATACGATTCCACACAGAGCAAATGGGTGCTCCAAAACCCGGCCACCGGCATCAACATCGTCATCCCTTCAGCCATGCCAGTCGGAGCAATCTACGTGCAATTCGCTGGTCAGACTGACCCAACCACACTTTTCGGCGGCACGTGGGAAAACATCAGTACCCAGTTCGCGGGACTGTTTTTCCGTGCTGAGGGTGGTGCGGCTGCCGCGTTTGGCTCGACGCAGACAGACGGGGCTCCGAATATTACGGGTAGTGTTTCTTTCGGTACATATAACGATTCCGCGGGGAGTGCGCCTCATAACCCAATTGGTGCTTTCGGTATCGGGGCAGCAGAACTTACATGGCTGAGTGCAGGCGAAAATCAAAGATCAGCACCAACGTATTTCGATTTTTATGCCAGCAGGGTTAACAGTAGATACCAATTATCGGAAGTGAGGCCGGTTAACAGTACTATCCGTATCTGGAGAAGGACGGCCTAAGCGGTTCGTTTCCAAATGCGGATGGTGCTGTTAATCGGTCGGACTTCGTTTGCGTTGTATGTACCATTTGAATTAGAGGCACGAAAATTTATATTTGCGGAATACCCAGAATGGGGATCACCTCCCGTCCCTATTTCGCTGCCTGACCCGTAAAAACACCCGGTCATAGCACCGTAGCCATTACTGTACCCCGGGCCGACTGTCCCCACAATATTCGGAGCCCCGTCTGTCTGCGTCGAGCCAAACGCGGCAGCCGCACCACCCTCAGCACGGAAAAACAGTCACTCCCTACAAAGAGGAAAAAACATGGAATACATCATCATTGATAATGGAGTAATTACAAAACACGGTTGCTCTGCCCAAAAACCTGAAAACGCTCTCGAAGTCCCGAGCGGATTTCCGGGATACGTCGGATTACCGTTTGCAGCGCTGAAAGACGATCTGACCGGCCTGAAACCGCTGTCCCAACAGGTATCGGAAGGAATCATCGATCTGCCGGAAGGCTACAAAATCAATGCCGACGACAACGAATTCCAACGCATGGAACAGTCGGAAATCGACACAAAATACCCACCCAAAACCTACGCCCTTGAGGGATCGTTTGAGGCCATCGACGTCAAAAAGATGTTTGACCGTGACGGGAATTTCGGCTACTGGCCGCCGTCCGGCATGGTTGAAATGGCTGGCGAACAACCTGGCCCGGCATACAAGGCCGTCTCCGGGCAATGGGTACTCGATACAGAAAAAGACGCAGAAGTCGCCATGTCGGAAGCCAAGACGGATCGCGCCGAAGCCGTCGCCCGAATCACCGTCGAGGTTGACGGCATGGTATTTGATGGAGACGAAAAGGCACAAGACCGCATGGCACGAGCTATTACCATGTTTCAGGCGTCCAATTTGCCGGATGACTACACGACAGCGTGGGTGCTGGCAGACAACACCGTGGCGCAGGTGACAGTCAACCAGCTGGCACAGGCGTTACTGCTGGCTGGACAGAAACAGACCGAATTGTGGACTAAACCATACGAGGCGGTAAATGCCGAAACGGAGTGAACAAATCCCGATTGCCATCGACCAGCTCGTCAACACAATCTTCGGAGGCTGGGCGGACGAAACCATCTCGTCGGTGGCGTGGAGAAAGAGGCACGAGGGAAAAAGGTGGGCGTTGCTGCGAAAAATGATCGATAGCCTGTTCTTCTGGCAAGAGAACCATTGCGAAAGCGCGTACCAGTCCGAAAAGAACCGCTTGCAGTGCCCGCCGGAGCTGAGGGGATGAGCATGGAAAAAAGAGAAATCATGAGTGAATCGATGAAAGCATTGCCGCCGACGGTCATCTCGACCATGACGCTGTTCGGAGTGGGGTTGCAGGACTGGGTCTATATCCTGACGATCGTGTACCTGATCGCGCAGATCGGCTGGAGCATCTGGCGGTTTGTGCGGAGGAAGAAAGATGAATAAGACCCGCATGACGGTTGCGGTGCTGGCCGTCTCGGCTGCCTGTCTGGTCGGCATCGCCACCCACGAAGGCTACCGGAGCGAAGCCTACAAGGATACGGTTGGCATACCGACCATCGGGTTCGGTGAAACCGCCGGTGTAAAAATGGGCGACAAGACCACACCGGAACGGGCACTTGTCCAATTACTTGAGAGCACCGAAAAACACGCCGACGCCATCCGGCAATGCATCCGTGTGCCGCTCTACCAGCACGAATTCGACGCCTACGTTTCGCTAGCTTACAACATCGGCACCGGTGCGTTCTGCCGCTCCACGCTTGTGAAAAAACTCAACGCCAAAGACTATGCCGGAGCTTGTGAAGAAATCAGACGCTGGAACAAGGCAGGAGGGAAGGTCTTGCCCGGACTGGTCAAGAGGAGAGAGGCGGAATACGAAATGTGTATGGGGGCGAAATGAGCAAGATAAAGGAATTTAGAACGCAATACGAATACACGGGGCTTTTCTGCGGTTGCGTGCCGGTGTACGTCAATTTTGACGGAATGGACGGAGCGGACATGATGACCCGCGAATTTGTGCCTGACTGTCTCATCGAAATAGTTTCTGATGTATGGGATTTCCTCGCCGATTGTGTCGGGTTTGAGGGCGGCTGGAAGATCAGCAGGATACGGAAAAACAAGCATTTCAAGGGAGAAGCGAAATGACAAGAGAAGAATTGCCACGGGAAAAACGGACGCCATGCGAAGTCTGGACGCGGGTGATGGGGTACCACAGGCCTGTTTCCGGCTGGAACGCAGGGAAACAATCCGAGTTCAGAGAGCGGAAGTATTTTCGTGATGTTACGAAAATGGTTACCAGCAACATGTAAGAAAAATTTACATACTGAATTTATAACTGGTTATAACTGGGTATAACAATATCTAACTATTTCTAACCCAGTCTAAGACAAGAATATCAACAACTATTCGGAAATTCCGAATAGTTGTTGATAACCAGTTATTTGGTTTTTCCGAATAACTGATGATCCAAGATTTTGGATCAAACTTGGAGCAAAAAAATGAAAGACAAACTTCTGGTCGCAGTGGTTTGTACAATCGTCGGCTTTTTGTGGGGATGGATGGTCAACGGCTGGCGGTTGGCTGCCGATTCAACTACCGAGAAACTCTCGGCAGTTCAGAGCAATGCCGATCATTTTCGTGACGCCACGAAAATGGTCAACGAAACCGCAACCGAACATATAAGAAATACTGATGAGTTGAACAAACAAATCACCGAACTGAAAAAGGAACTGGCCCATGCGAAGAAAAACCGTCCTGTCCCTGCTGATTGCAAGCCTGATGCTGACAGGTTGCGCATCCTCGCCGATGCCGTCACAGCCGCAAATACCGCCGCTGGACAGTAGTCTTGCCGCCGATTGCAAACTTTTGCCGGAACCACCGGACGGGGACTATGACGATCTGACCGACTGGATGGTGGATGTGATCGGGCTTTACGGGGAGTGTGCGGCACGGCACAGGGCGACAGTGAAAGTATGGGAAAAATTGTAATTCAATCCAATTTCTTAGCCAATTCTTCCGCTGATTCGTTGTAATAGGTCATAAGCTGATTGAGCTTTTTGTGCCCTACCATTCTTGCCAGATCTAACACATTCAGTTTTTTTGCCAGGCGTGTTATTGCTTCGTGACGCGTATCATGAAAATGAAGTCCAGAGATACCGGCCTTATCACGGTATTTCCGGAATAAAGCGTCGAGAGAATTTGAAGTGATGCCAAAGATTGTGTCTGAATCCTTCGGTAAAAAATTGATCAGTTCAATCGCTCTAGTACTGAGAGGCACATTCCTCGATGTACCGTTTTTTGTCATACGTAAATGCGCGACACGTTTTTCAGTATCAACATCCTCATGCTGTAAAGAGACGATTTCGCCAGCTCGCATCGCTGTTTCTATGGCGAACAGAAAAGCAACACACATCCGTTGAGTTGCAGTAGTTGCGGGATTATCATCCCACCCACAGACAAACTTCATTCGTTCGATTTCATCAGGTGTGATGCGACGCTCTCTTGGAGGTGGCTCCTTCGGTTTACTGACACCCTTCATGGGATTTTCTTTTAACCATTTCCATTCTCGTATCGCGTGATTAAACGCGACGGACAAAATTGACCATTCTCTCAAAAGTGAAGCAGGAGAAACGATTTTTAGGCGCTCATCACGCCATTTCATGATGTGCGCATCGGAAAGTTCCGGCAGCATAACATCCGCGATAGGCTGACGGCAGATAGCTATCAGGCGGGTAATTTCCCATTTTGCTCCGCGCTTCTTCGGCGAGATTTCCGACATGTAGCGGTCAAGCAAATCCCTTACAGGACGATTCGGAACATCCGTTTTTTTGATGTCCGCTAACAACACTTCCATTTTTGTCGCCCAATCCTTTGCCGCAGATTTTGTGGGAAAACGCGCTGCTTTTCGAATCCCTTTTTTATAAACGTATGCCCGCCAGACATTCCCTTCCTTGACGATCGAAGCCATGGATTTCCTCTCCTGGTGTAAATGCCAGTGTAAATTTGGTGTAAAGCAAAACCGAATTATGAGTAATTCTGGGCAATTCTGAAAGATAGCGCAAGACAAAAAATGACTATAAGTCTTTGTTTTATTTGGTTCTGGGGGATTATGGGGGATTCTGTGAAAATATACGTGGTGCGAGGGAGGGGACTCGATTAGCGTTGATTTTTAAAGATTTTTAACATATCGGTGTAATTTTGGGGGAGATTACAAACAAAAAACTGCTAGACTTACGGGGCGGGAAGCGCCCCTGTCAGGTAGTCGTGTGTCAATGTTTATGTTGTACACTCTTTCCCTCTGTATTTCTCTGCCCAAGCCAAGACATCTCGTGCCCTCCATCTAGGTTGCGAGCCCTTTCCTTGTGAGGGGAAACGATATGATACAGGGAAATCTGGGTTTTTAATGAGCATATCAACGGTTGTTGTAGAGCATTGTAAACATGCACCTATTTCTTTTTTTGACCAGAAAGCAACGTCAACCGGAACCGGTAAGGAAATTCGATCACCTATAGCTTTGGCCAAATTTTCTAATGTTGCGTCCATGTCTCACCTCAAAACGGTATATCGTCATCCAAATCCGGTTGTGCTGCTGGTCGTCTGCCGGTCTGTTTCTGGTCCGCGTAGCTGTTGCGTCCGTTATTTCCGCTCTGACCGCCATTACCGCTATCCTTGCTGCCAAGCATCTGCATCTGATCGGCGATGATTTCAGTCTGGTAACGCTCTATGCCATTTTTGTCTGTGTACTTGCGTGTTTTCAGCCGTCCTTCCACATAAACCTGCGCCCCTTTTTTCAGATACTGTCCGGCAATTTCAGCCAGTTTTCCAAAGAAGGAAATCCGGTGCCATTCGGTCAGAGATTTTTTCTCGCCAGACTGTTTGTCCGTCCAGTTTTCCGTCGTGGCTACTGCAATACTGGTAACCTGTTCGCCGCTCGGCAGATACCGGTTTTCCGGATCGCGGCCGAGATTGCCGATAATAGTCACTTTATTTACTGATGCCATTTAAAAATCTCCAAAGAGCAAAACAATCATTGCTGCGGCAATAGTCCACCCACTTTTGTATTTCAAGCCCAGATAGAACAGAATTGAAATAAAAACCATTGCGGCAAGGCGCATTATGTTTTTTTCAGTCATCTCTTCCCCAATCCAGCTTTTTCCCGCAATTCGGGCAAAAGCTATATGTCGATGACAATGGCGCATTGCATGAGCCACAATGATCATATGTTGCATGTTGCGTTGAGTGTCTTTTTACTTTTATCGCTCTTTTTTCGTCGTACATCTGTGTAATAACTCGCTTGCACATGGATTTATCCATCCGTTCACCTGTTACCGGATGCGTAATATATACTTCGCTCATACCAGCCCCCGATCTCTTAAATCCTGATACTTCGCTAAAATAGCGTCCTTGTTTGCTTCGGCTTCCTCAATGGTTTTAAAGGCGTTTCCTGTTGCGAGCAGCGATAAATGGAAAGAGTTTGATTCAAAGAAAGTGAAAGGACAAATTTCTCCGTTAGCCCGGATGTAGTAAACATCTTCATTAGTTCTAAACTTCTTCCGGCTTTCCAGTTCATCGGCCAGAGCAATCAAATATTTTCCAGCTTCCTTTATATCTATCTCACTAAGTTCTTGACAATCTTCATTTATTTCGTCTGGTGAGCAAAACGCGACCTTATATCTACAACCGTCCTTCAAAACGCTTATGTAGAACTCGTCAAAGTCTCCGGCAATATCCACCGCTTCACCGTTCAAAATCCGATCAACTATTTCTTTCATTTTTCTAACTCATCCACCGTCGTTTTTCTTTTTCTCAACTCTTGCACGTAATCCTGGATATTCAGCAGGTTAATTGCATCTTCCATAATGCTGCCGGACGAACAAACGGCTGTACCTTCGGGGGTTCTAATCGCCAGCAAGAAACTGTCCGGTTCCTTGCCGATCAATTCGGTAAGCGCTGTTTTGATATTTTTTGATGTAATCGCTTCAATACCTTTTTTCATTTCTTCATCTCCATATACGCCCTGATTACTTCTGCCGCGACTTGCGGGACGATTGCATTGCCGTAGGCCTGCAATGCGCCCACTCTGCCGGATATCCCATGAGCCAGCGGGACAATTCCGGATTCAACTGGCCGCCAGCGTTGGTCTCGGCAATAAATCCAGTCAGCATCCGACCAAGGCGATTGATCCGCGTTCCCGGTTCCAGCACTTGCGCAGGCAGACCGTTTCGCGGGTCTTGCGCCATATATCCCTGTTTTTTCGCATCGTTCGCACGGGGGGTCGCCCATGCTGCCAGCTTGCAAAAATCGTTCAGATTGCTCCCGTGCCGTGTCTCTCCCATTGCCCGTTTCGACTGTCCGCCGCTCTTCCCGTCCCGGGATTGCGGTGTCGGCCACGAACCACAACCGTTGTCTGATATGCGGCGCGCCGACGCACGCAGCAGGCAGACCGACCGCCCCGACGGCGTATCCTTCGTTTTCCAGGTCATCGCAAACAAGGTCGAGCCATCCGTGGTTAATCGCAGCCTCAACCTGCTCGCCAAAGACGACTGGAGGGTGGCACTCGCAGATGAGGCGGTACCAGACCGGCCAGAGGTGCCGTTCGTCCTGCATTCCCTGTTTCTTTCCTGCTGCGCTGAATGGTTGGCACGGGCATGATCCTGTCCATACTGGCCGGTCATCGGGCCAACTGGCAAGCCTGAGTGCAAGGCTCCATCCACCGATACCGGCGAAGAAATGACACTGGTCATATCCCACAAGGTCATCTGCCGCAACATCTTTTATGTCCCTCTCGTCCACATCCCCGTCAGCGATATAACCTGCTGCAATCAGATTGCGCAGCCATTGCGCTGCATACGGGTTGATTTCGTTGTAGTAGGCGGTCATTTTCTTGTTCTGTTGATGCCGTCTGTCCGGCTGTCAAGCGTCTTTCCGCTTTGCCAATAAATGGTCCTGCGTGGATCGAAGAACAAAAAAATCCGCCATCGCAGGATAAAAAGAACAAACCTTTCGGCTGGCGGCAGACTGATCGAAAATGCCGCTCCAAGGTCACTTTGCCCTGGTATAAGCCCGCTTGTGACGGGCTTGTATCAAGGCCCTTGTTTGTCAACCCCCGTCAAACAAGGAAACCGGGCCATCGTTTGTTCTCGACTCCGTAAACGTGGAAACCGTGCCGCTATTTTCTTTTGCGCGAGAGCGGTGCCCGCGAATCAGGCAATGAACCAGTCATCGGCAAGCATGTCGGTTTGGCTGGCCAACCACGGGACATAGGTGCCGTCAACGGTTTTCATCTGGATATATGCAAGATGCACATCGGATAAAGGTTCGATCAGCTGTAACCACATTCCTTGACCGTTCCATCCTCTTCTGGAAACGAGAAATCCTTTTTTGAGCGCTTCGATTGCCAGACCAAACGGCATTCCGTCAGATTGTCTGTATGCCTCATCAAAAACGTCTTTAGGTGACCACGAGACATATCCATCATGATCTGGTGTGTTGGCTGTCAGGCTGTCCAGATACTCGACCAGATAACCCGCGTCTTCCGTATTTTCATTGTCCGGGACTTGCCAGCCGCGATAGGCGTTGTATTCGCCTCTCGTCATCGGTTTAGCCTTGATGAGTTTTGTTCCGATAAATTGCTGCATTTTTTCTCCTTTGTGTGTCCCCGCTTTTGTCCGGAGCGGGGGAAACCGGAAGGAAAGATAATCATGAGTAGTTAAAGCTGCGTGGTCGGTGTCACCCTCACGCCGTAGCGGTTGTTTCGTCTCCCCGTCACCGCTACTGGACGGGGGATGAGTTTTGCTCGTCTTCGTTTGTTGGTTCGTCCTGCGGTTGATCCATCAGCCAGTCTTTCAGCTTCATTTGATGACCACCCTTTCGGTCTGGCTGATACGGGCACCAGGGATTTCACGGCCTTCTTTCAGCGCTTCCATGATGAGCTTCTTGTTCACTGTCGCTGGTGCCGGTTCCGGTACTTTCCAGTATTGCTCTGGGATGAGGCCGGACTCGTACACTTCGACTGACGGCGGGTTCTTGCGGACGCTGATGTCAAATTCCACTCCCGGAACTTTCGCCACGCCTGCAAGCTTCATGCAGTCCAGCAGGTAGGATTGCAGGCTGTTGACCTTGTTTTTTATGGCATTCTTGCGGAACACCATCTCGTCGATCGTGCCGGTCAGCAGTTCTTCTTTCGCCGCGAACTCCTTGATGACATAGGCAACCGCCTTGCATTTTTCCTCGAAATCGAAACTTTCCGCTTCCACCGTGTCGGCAATTGTTTGTGCATCCAGATCGGACGCTTCCAGTTTTTCTTTCAGTGCCGCGACTTCGGCAGACAGGTTGTACAAGTTGCTCATGCGTTTTCTCCAACGTATCTGTTGACAGATTCATAAACCTTTCGGGAAACCTCTGCCAGCTGACGATCATGCAGAGCGAGAATCGCCGGCATTTTCATAATGAGTTCACCGTTTAACGCCCACGAACCGGTCTTTTTCCCGCGTTCAATAGCCTGTTTCAGGTGCGTCAATACAGTGGCAAAGTCTTCATTGTTTTCGCCCATGTAATTTCGCGGATATCCCTTATTAGCGAGGATCAGGGCAATGTTGCAGACAAATACCAAATTCATCATGGCATCACGATTGGCCGCCCGTTTGAGCCAGTCCAGAGACAACCAATGGAAGAGAGACAATACCTGCTTCTCGTCTTCGCTCATTTTCCCGTTCCAGCCCTGAATAATCTTCATTTTCGCCAGCAGGGCTTGTTTGTCGTTTCTCCTGACCTTGATTTGTGTTCTCATGACTTACTCCTTAGAAAGGTATGTCGTCATCTGCGATATCAGAAGTACTCGAAGAATGGGATGTAGCTTGATTACCTGGTAATTTTTTTATAGAAGGCATCTTGTCGATCATCTTCTGTAAAAGTTCAGGCTGACTTTTCTGCTCAAGAATTTCCTTGGCAACCAGACGGGTTTGCGGGTCGAAAAAGCCGGCAATCGTCATACGAGTTTTAATATCACCGTTATTCGATTTATATTCTTCTGCCTGCAACAACACCCCGATCCGCTTGTTCATCAATTCCTTGAACAGCAGTGCTTTGACATTAATAACCTGTTTGGCAACACTGTCATATTTTGGAACAATGCCTTCCGTCTCATTGATCGTTCTGGTTTTCATACAAGCCATCAGAGACATCAGAACGTTATAGCCATAAATCGTTTCGCCATTTTGCTTGACCGTCCAGAGTGACAAAAAATCGGCTGTGTTTTCAAGATCATCGACAAAGGTAAATTCAATCCCTTTAGTACCCTGTTTTGACGTAACCGATTCTGCCCGGGTAAACACACCGATATAGGCACCGGTTTCAGTAATACGGCCGGATGAATTGGCTTTCTTGGCAGCGGCAGCATCTAATGTGTAACTCATTTCGTCTTCTCCTCTTTGATTCTCAAATTCCGTAGTACTCGCAAACTTTCTGGTCAACCAATGCCAGATCGTTGTCGATCGTGTCCGTATCGAACATTCCCATCGGACTTTTCACCGTGTCGCTTCCGTTGTTCTTCGTCCGGAAAAAATACTGACCGTCCGAGACACCGGTACGCAAAACAATGGTGAACATGCCCTCGACCGTGACTTTCTCATCCAGCATTTTTCCGATGGTTTTCATTTTGATCGTGCCGGAATTGGTTTCTTCCACGTGCGAAAGGATGTACACCCGCACGTCATCCGGCAGGGCGGCTGCAGCGACAAAGATTTCCCAGGCGTGACTGCCGATCTCTGTAAATTTGGTAAAACCGACTTCGGTCGAGCGACGCATGAACTCATTGGCCATGACGTACTGAAAATCGTCGATGACAATGATCTTGACGTCTTTTTCAGCCGCTTTCTGCATAGCGCGGATAATGCTGTTCCAGTCATCCGATACGTAGATGGTCAACCCTGTATTGCGGAACGGAAGGGGCTTTTTAATCGCCTGAATCAGGGCCAGTTTTCCCGGTTCGAAATTTCGAAGACTGGCGCTTTTCCCGGTTCCTGATTCCCCTAAAATCAAGGTACTAATGCTCATTTCGATACCTTTCTAATCATGATACGTTTGCAAACATCATCGACAGCCATAAAAACCCGATCCATCAAGGCATCTCGTTCGGTTTCGCTGATAACGCCCTTCTTGTACAAACCGTCGATTTCCATCAGGCAAATCCGTCCAACGGTCTTGTCGCCATCCATCGCAAGGGGAGAGACATTCATGCCATGCCTCCGGACAAGACCATGATGATGAATGCCGCAATACAGGCACCGATCATCATGTATTCGATTTTTTCAACATTCATGTTTCACTCTTCAAAAAAGCCGGTTTAAGGCATGGAACCGGGAACCAGACCGACCACGACGCGTGAGGCCGGTTAATACTCGACGTCGATTTCAGCTTTTGTCGCAATGGCGTCGTTCAAAACAGTTCCGAACCGTTCGAACAGTTTTTCTTTGTTTCCGGACAGGTACGCATCCATCAGGACGACAACTTCGATATCGCACAGGTATCGGATGAGGCAATCGGCCAGTTCCACACGGGCTTTGTCCTGTTTTTCTCTTGATATTCCGACACCACGGATTGCCTTCCGGATGTTTTCTGCAGCAGTTTCTTCTGCCTTGATGATTGCTTCTGTGTTGGTTCTCGGATCGTTCGGGTGTCCGACACATGGACTCCATGTCGCCGAATCGCCATATCCTGCTGTGATCATTTCTTGCTCCATTATCGTTTAGCTGATGGAGTAATTATAAGATTACTGATATTATAAATCAATAAGTATAATGATACTGCACTTATGTTTTTCTTATAAAATTGATGCAGGTCAATTTTGCGGGGCAGGCAGGAAGAGACCAAAGAAATGTGCGGAGCAAAAAAAAGCCCGGTGATTACCGGGCGGATTCATAGTCTTTGTGTTGCTCTACTTGAATTTTATATGTAAAGCTGCGCCTTGAATTTCATCTTCATCGTCAATTGAGGCGCATAGTCTTAATATGGAATCTTGTGTTATTGGGATGGTGACATTGATGATTGCGCCGTGCATGATATAGAAGGTTTCGTTGCCAATTTGAATTGGTGTATTAAAATTTTCGGAAAATTCCTGGATGACTTTGTTGTCAAGTTTCAGTTTGTACTTGATCTCTTTTATAGGTTTGTCAACAGGAGTGCTTATGGTTGAATAAACACATAATTTTTGAATAATAGGTCTTTGACTGGCGGAATTAATTATCATGTCATAGTTATATACACCAATGATGATGGCTTTGTTATTTGCCTCAAGTCTTACGTCATCGCAATAAATGTTATGTAGGTATCTTGGATTATTCATTTTCTTTTGTTAACGATCTTTGTTCCTGTAAAGCCTTGAACACAACATTCTGTTCCACATTCAAAGCAACCGCCAATCTTTCGATGGTTGACATTTGGAGGTCTGCGTTACCTTTCTCGATTTTAGCGATATAAGGTTGTTCTACCTCCATTAGGCTAGCCAGTTGTGCTTGCGACAATCCTTTGGACAATCTTAATTTAGCGAGTGGGAAGGCGTTATTTATCCGATCGGCAATTCGCTGCCTTGCTTTGGATAAGGCAGCAGCCCGAGCTGGATTTTTTTCATGTTTTCTAATCAATTCCTGAATCGGAGTGCCCGGCAAGTCTTTGCGCGAATCGGCCTCAGATACGGATATAGAAATATATTTCACCAAAAAACCACTAACAGACGTAGCAGACTGTTCAGTTCGGATAAATCCCCATGGCGTTGCAGTCTGAAAGGATTCGTTTAACAATGGGGTGTTTGGTGTCATATTCAAAGCTCCTGTGTACGATTGCCATAATATAAGCTACATCATTTCTGAAAGAGCAGACGTGAATGATTCGATAGGGCAACAATTCTCCTTTTGCGTCGAAATACTTCAGTCTATAGATTGGTATCCCTTTTTGGAAAAGCTCAACATAGGCCCCTACATCAAAATCAGGGTGAATGTAGTTTCTGTAATATTCCCCGAGGTGGCTTGCAAGCGCTTCATTTTCTTGAAGAATTTCTAACAAAGCTTCAATTTCTGCTGCTGCGTCCGGATCCTTTTCGTATAATTTTTCCAGATCACGCTCGGCGTTTTCGTGTATTTGAACGTACATTATAACCTAAAAGTTATTATTTCTATTCGTTTTTCACAATCTATTACCATACCACACCGCCCGCCCGACGATGATCGTTGATTCATCAGGCGGCAGACGCCTGTCCGGATGCTGGTTCTTGTCCTTCAGGCACGCCCAGATCATGCAGCATGACTTTTGGCAAGGCGTTTCAATCCACGTCCTCATAAAAGGGCGACAGTAGTTAATTCCCAAAATTCTTGAAATTCATCGGCAGGGCGCGCAACACTTTACCAATGATTCGTGTTTCGTCTGGTTTTTCGCTCCAGAGCCAAGACGCATATTTTTCATTGTCAGATTGGACGAGAATATTTCTGCCTGCAAGAGAAAGTCTCTTACAAAGTAATTCACCACCGTGCAGAATGATATATATCCCTTCGCCTTTGTACTCAGTGGCGACTGTATCGACAAAAAGCAGATCATTCGGATTGATGGTGGGTACCATGCTGTCTTTTGCCGCAAGAATGACCTTTATATTTCCTGCTTTATTCAAATTGCCGATTATTTCCTGTGCTGTTTTGCTGGACATGACCAGACGCTGAACAATCTCAGGATAATCAGGATTAAGCAAACCAGTTCCACAAGCCGCACGAACATCGAGTAAATCATAAACGACACTGTTTCCATATTTTGATGTACGTGGTATCAGGTCAAGCGGCCCATCTTCTTGTTGTGCGTCGTCTTTTTGGTTGTCAGGGTACTTGGGTCCCAAGCCTGTTTCCAACCATAAGGCGTTTACTCCCAGTTTGGCCGCTATTGCGGCAGCGTAAGTAGTTTTTTGCGAGGCGCCGCTTTCAAGTTGCGAGATAGCAGATTGTTTTATGCCAACAGCATCCGCAAGCTGTTGTTGAGACAGCCCTTTTAAATTTCTTTCTTCTTTTAATCTTCGTCCAATATTCATATGAGCATCCTAATACAAAAAATGATAAGTATTTTGTTGACTTAAAATATAAGCATGCGCATAATATAAGCATGATTGCTCAACAAATAACCGCCAAACTGATCGAAAAAGGATTCCGTCAAGAGGAAATCGCAAAGCACCTTGGCTGTTCCCAGTCAAATGTGAGCTTGCTACATACGGGAAAGACGAAAAGTCCATCTTTCGATATTTGCTTGGCTTTAATCAAGCTGGCAAAAGAGAACGGCATCAAAGTGCCGGGAATTGAATTTATGGAAAAAGAAGCCCGTGAACGGTCAGAGGATGAAGGGGAATGAATCTGACGATCGATCCTGAGTTCGAAGCCTTCATCCCGCCGTTGGATGCGATGGACTATGCGCACCTGAAAGCGAACATCCTTGCCGACGGATGCAGGGAACCGATTTCCGTCTGGAATGGAACGATACTCGACGGGCATAACCGGTACAGGATATGCACCGAGAACGGCATACCGTTCTCCACGATCGAAATATCATCCGTCCATACCCGTGCGGAAGCCTTTGTCTGGATGTACGAAAACCAGCTGGGCCGCCGCAATCTCGAACCGTTCATGCGTGCGGAAATGGCCCTGAAAGTCAAACCGTACATCGAGGAACGGGCACGTGAAAGATCGCGTGCAAACCTTAAGCAGAATGCGGGTTCCACCGAGTGGCAGAATTCTGCCACTCGGGAAAAACCGATCAGAACGGATGAAAAACTGGCGGAAAAAGCCAATGTCAGTCGTAACACGATCCAGCGCGTCGAAAAAATCCTTGAAAAAGCGAAACCGGAAGTCATCGAAAAGGCACGTTCCTGAGAAATCTCGATCAATCAGGCCTATCAGACCGTCAAGCCGGCCAAAAAACAGG
>ERZ1034928.168-NODE-168-length-41322-cov-24.806625_pt1 | contig 41322 bp, 72 predicted proteins | sample MGYA00520627_ERZ1034928 | MGnify/ENA primary metagenome ERZ1034928 (study PRJEB33766, sample SAMN09781755) | gut metagenome | biome: gut microbiome | host: Homo sapiens | place: Madagascar | study: EMG produced TPA metagenomics assembly of the PRJNA485056 data...
GTATGTAAGTATAAGATGAAAACAACAAAAGGAGCAAATAAAATGGACAGGAAATATGAAAAAGATTCCGTAAATGGCAAATTTTATGAAGAAAAGGAAAAAGGCTTCACCGATTCCGAATGGGAAGAATTTTGTGAAAGATGGGGGAAAGTTGCAAACAAGCATAAATATTCTTTTGCTGATAGGGTCTCATTTTGGTTCTTTGGTTTTTGTATGCTTTACCTTTTTGGGCAACTGTTAAGGGCTTTATTTTAAGAATAGAAAGAAATGACAGATTATGATAATTATAGCGACAACCTAGCTTTTGAGCCTGAATTTACTTGGGGAGATTTGCTTGAATGGGTTGACAGTGTTGCGCTAAATTTGATTGAGCGTAACGAAAGTATTACAATATATGAAAATAGTTTCTTCTTGATTAACAATATCTGCTTCACGAAATGCGGAAACGTTTTAACCGATGAAAGAGCATATATAGCCAAAAACCGCACCCCGCGCCAGATGCGAGTAATAATAAAAACTTTATATGAGTAATAAAGGAGAATAAAGATGAAACTAACAGATAAAGAAATAATTGAGGCTTTAAAAGCGGGAAAAATGATATGCCTATGCGGCGGAATGGATAAATACCGTGCGAACACAGCCGGCGATATTATGGTAAACGGTAGGAATATGTTCCTCCCCCTGAACGTGGCTGTTTTAAAATATGATTTTGAAATAGTCGAACCAGAGATTGACTGGAATGAGGTTATTAAAAAGATGTATTTGTGTAAATTCTGGGATTCTGAAGTTGAGCCAGATAATAGAAGATGCCGAATTGGGATTTTAAAAACAGCGCATCCAAATAGACAGCGCGCGGCATTCTGTTGTTCTGATTTCGGTTGGTGGAGATGCTGCCGCCCTCTACGAGCAGATGAAGTTAATTTGGTAACAGATGAAAAGGAGCTTTGGAAATGATTAAGATTGAACAGCTTTTGCCTTTATTGAAAAAGGGTTGGGTAGCTATGGATAGTGACGGCTACTGGTATTACCATAAATATAAACCAACCTTACGTAAGAGAACAGAAAAAGATGGTTGTTGGGGCTATGGTGTAGATGGTTTGAGCGATGCTTTTTCTATACGAAAAGTAAAAGACTGGACTAAGAGTTTAATGAGGTGTGGTGATGAGTAGCGTAAATGGTCTTATAGTATCTTTCCGACATTCTGATGGATATGCAATGTTTTATCGGAAAGATAGTCAGGGATATACATATAATATAGATGAAGCTGGAAGATATACAGTCCAAGAGGGACTACAAATTCAAGAAAGCACTCACGGAGAAGATGTTTGGATTCCAGAAAGTGAAATCTATGAAAAATCGTTTAAGGTTATTGAAACGGCGAAAATTAAACCTCTCAATGAAATTGAACAATTTGCAGCTAAACTTTATGACTATCTTCTAAAGACAGAATTAGGCGAAGATGGTTTCAACATGGGCTATTCTGAAGACCAGCAATTCTACGGCTACGAAATTGTTGATAAGCCTCTTGGAGATAAACAAAATTTTGACCATGAGGGGGTAGACGAAAAAGAAAATCCAATTGAAATTCCTGAAGAATTTAAATATATCGACCACGAATATTGTTACCAGTGGCGCAATGGAGGATACGAAGGTGATAGTTTTGCTGGGGAGCTTTACATTCCTCTACCAAACGGACAATATCTTGAGTGCCACTATGAAAACTAATGGAGAAAAGTAATGACTGATTTAACAGAGCAATGGAAAAAAGGCGAGCTTAAAGAATTTTATGGCAAACCATTTTATATTAAAAAACAAAGTGGTGTGGTTAAAATAGATTATCTTTGTAAATACGGTTTTGTAAATAACTATGATGTTGTAGAAGTCCTAGCTCCTATTCCAAGTTATAAGGAATGGCAAGAAAAACAAAAGTCACTTAAAGTTTTAGCAGAAGCATATTGTAAAGAAAAAGAGGAAAACCAACAGCTCAAAGAGTTGCTTAAAGAGTGTAGAGATATGATTAACAATCATTGTTCTTGGCAAGTAATGGACAGACCTAATCATTATGTTAAGAAAATTGAAAGTGATATTTACAAGCCGTTATTAACCAAAATAGACAACGCAATAGGAGAAAAGAAATGAGTGAAGATAAAATTTGGTATGCTGTATTTGGTTTGGCTGTAAATATAGCTATGTTTGTTATTCCGTTAGTTATGTTATTTGATTTAAGAAAAAGAAAATAAGGAGCAATCAGATGAGTAATACATTGAAATTAGTTTTAACAGACCATTGGTTTGAAGAAATAAAATCAGGCAGAAAAACGCACGAATACAGAAAGGCAACGCCGTTTTGGAAAAAAAGACTTTGTGATAGCGAACAATTATCTAAAAATGTTGTTTGCCTCAATTTCAAGCCGTATAAATTTGTAGAATTTCAAAAGGCCTACCGAAAGAATCCCGAGCGTATGACTTTTACTATAAAGCAAATTGATTGGTTGCCTTGGGGCTTAAAAACTGACTTGCATTGTAATGAGCCTGTTTTTGATATTGAGCTTGGAGATAGAATAGATGAGTAAAGAAAAGCCAGAAGTCGGAGATATATTTCTTAATAAACAATCAGGAAGGAAAACGTTCGTTTTATGCGTTAAAAAGAATTATCAATGTTTGGTTGAGGGTGGGGGATTAATAGTGAGATATAAAAGTGAATTTGAAAAAATGACCTACCTTGGTAAATCGAAAGTAAACTTAAAGGAGTTGTTCGATGTCAGAGATTAAAGTAGGACAGATTTATAAAACAGACAGAGGAATATATGTTGTTACGAGAATTTGGTTTAATTTTGCAGTTGATAAAAAATATATTGATTGCGTTTATGAAGATGGAACAACAAGCGACTATCCAATGAAATTTGTTGAGGGATTCAGCGAACTAATCGCAGAATACCCTACTTGGCAAGAAGCTGTAAACAGTAAGGAGTTTAAGAATGAAAGATAGATTTAAATATAGAGTTTGGGATTGTATTGCTTGTGAATATATAGAAGATTCTGATGTAATACGATTAACTCAATATGGAAAATTTGTTTTTAATAACGCAACAAACAACACAGAGCCAGAATTAAATCCCAAAAGATTTATATTTGAACAATGCACAGGCTTAAAAGATAAGAACGGCAAATTGATTTATGAGGGGGATATTGTAAGAGAAACCAGCAAAAGAGAACCTGAATGGGAGGAATATGTTATAGCTATTAAATGGAATTATTGCGGTTTTAATTTTGATAGTGATGATGCGTTTGATTTTGAAGTTATAGGCAATATTCACGAAAAACCTGATTTATTGGAGCAAGAAGATGTGGCAGAAGATTAAACATTTATTCAAACGACAATCAGAGACAGTCTCTTTCATTAAATACGATGAGGCACTTGACATTCTGAAAGAGCTTGCTTACGGCTACCAGTCAAGAAAACAATATAACAACTTAATCAGTAAAGCACAACAGTATAAACACTATAAAAAAACGGAAGAACAAACACCGGATAATGAAGTCAAAATAGGGGGTGTATATAAGATGCCCTATGGAGTAGCAATAGTTATCGGAAGAGAACTTCAATGGTCTATGATGGAGAAGAAACTGCACGGTCGTTGTTATCTGTGGTATTATCGCGGCGGAATCCCTGAAATAGAAATCAAGGATGAGAAGTCTCTTTTAGCGCAACCTTGTTATGGCACTGTGCCTGTATTCGATTTCTTCTGGCAAGCAAAAAAAATGTTTTTTGATAAAACAGGGTGTGAATAACAAATGAAGAGGAGTGTTTATAGTGAAAATATTTAACCTAATCATTACCACAAAGAAGACACAGGATTACCTACTACGCAAAAACCACCTACAAGGGATGGAAGACGCATTAGATATTTATTGTCAAACTTCTTGTGCGGCTATCATCCCGGTTATCCACTCTCTGAAAGAACTCCGAAACAATACTTGGGACGTTGAAAGGGTTGACCACGCCATAACTTGGCTCAAAAATAACTTTGAGGTGAAAGAATGACAGAACTAGAAAAATTATACGGAGAAAATGAAGCTCTTAAAACCGAGCTAAAAGAGGTGCTAGACGTGTTATTAAAAGTAAGTCCAAAGCACTATGGTTGGGTTATGTTAAATTGGGGGTATTTATACAGGAACTAAAAATGAACCTTTAATATACCTAATGGAAGCGGGCGCTCAATCTACCAGCCAACAGATTTAAGCGTTGGACAAAATACAAAAGGTGTTTATATGTCAGTTGATGGAACTTTTACGCATCCACAAGCTGAAAACCCGACAGGTTGTTTTACAATGGAAGATATTGGGGGGCAACGTTTTTCAGCTTCAGGCTCTTCATATCGAACTTGGGCAAGAACGCATTTAAATTTTGGTAATTGTGACAGACTTATTCCATCCAGCTTCTATATTGCATTTTGCATTAAATATATTTGATAGCTGAATTAACTGAACTATATTTTTGATAAGAGCGCATACCGCAGAATTTGGCGAATTGCACAGAGGCGCCACCCCAAGTTAAGACATCGCCTGCTTTTACAGCTATTTCCAAATTTTGATTGTCGTAATCGTGCGAACTAAAGCCGCCTATCAAAACTTCATTTACATAAGGGGTAAAGGTATTGTTACCAGTTGAATAGTGCCCAAAACAGAATATAGCCCAACCGTCTTTTGGCGCTGTGTAAGGAGACGACATTTCTATATAGTTGTTATATTCAGGAATCGAGGTCGTGCCGATATTATTTCCATTAGGTATATTAAAGGTTCGTTTTATCTACCGTAAAATTTAGCCCTGCCAAGCTTAGAAAGAGAATCGGCTATTTGATTTCCTATTGCAATATGTTGAAATACTTTGTGATGTCCTTTGCACCACTCTACTTTAGGGTTTAGTTTTCTTATCTTATATCCCATAAGCCTTAGCCTTTGGTGCCGTTCGTATTGCTCTTTAGTCCTTGGCTTTTCTTTTACCTGATTCTTTATGTAGGAAATAGCACATTGAGAATCCGTATATATTGCGCAGTCTTTACCGTGTCCAAGAATGGAGGCTATATATACAGCGTGCATTTCTCCATAATTATTATCATCTGATTTTATATAGTGGGATAAAGTAAAGGGCTTTGAGTTATCAGGCTCAATATACAGACCGATTCCGCATATATGTTTGTTTTCATCGTATGAAGAATCAGTCCATATTTTCATTTTCTAGATTCCATTAAAGAACCATAGGCTTCATCATAGATTGCCAAACATTTGGCATAATCAAGAGGCGTGTTTAAATCCTGTATGCAATTAATCGGTGGAATTGGAGCAGGATTTACATTGCTTGCGCAGCCTTGAAGTAACAGAGCTATTGCGCAGGCTATAGCTCCAATCAAAATTATTCTTTTCAGCTGATGCCGCAGACTCAAGTTCTTTGATACGCTTACGGGTTTGTATCTCATTATTATCTCTCCTTTTTATTTCCTCTTTATAGCCCGAATTTTCAGCCTCAAGACGCTCTCTTTCATTTTCTAGGTAACTTATACGCCAAAGGGCTAAAACAACGCACAAGGCTAAAAAGAAGTATATGGCTAGCTTATTAAACAATCTTTTTCTCCCAACACCATTTACGAGGATTATATATATAATTAAGTTTTAAATCAAAAGCCATTTCATAAGACACCTTGTGCCTTTCAACGATGTGCTCTATTGATTTTTTTGAAATTCCTAACTCCTCACACCAAGTTAACCAATTCTTTTTTACACCATTTAAAGAAACTATGTGGCATTTATTCATATTTCTGCTGTTTTCTTTACAAGTTACCCATCTACAATTTTCGGGGCAACAATTCCCATTATTATTTATCCTGTCTATTGTTAGCCCTTTTCTGTATCCATTTTCTATAGCCCAAGAAATAAACGCGCAGGAATCTGATAACCATTCTTTACAGATTGTAATTCCTCGTCCGCCATATCTGCGATATTGTTTGTGGTTTTTGTTATAGCATCGGCTTTTCATTCCCTCCCAAACGCTATAAATATTTAAATCTGAAATTCTTCCTGATTTTACTTGATACGTCATTTTATATCTCCATATAAAAACTCATTTAAAAATGCGGCAGGATTGTGAGTTGCAATCTTTTCAGCCTGCAGAGCTTAGCCGCATAAATATTATATTACATAAAAATAGAAAAACAAGCTAATCTGTAAAGTTCTTGAGTAAAACCAACATTAAACCATACCACCCAAAATAAATGTATTCAGAAAAGTTCCAACCAGCTTTACCATCATCAAGCTTTGTATTTGCAACAATTCTACCACAAGCCCAGTAGATAACGCCCATGACGCAGCCAATAAGCATAAACTGGATATTTCTTAAAGCCAAACCAATTAAGAATGAATGGTAAAGACCCCTAATCGTTAACCACAAAACACCAAAAGCTTTTGGGTGATCAATCAGTCTGTATGCCTTTATACGAAAAGTCCATTTAAAGATTTTTATTTTCTTATCGTTCCAAGCAAGATTATCACAAAACGAATCGATACCTCCGCAATCACTCCGATTCGGGTCTGGTTTAGACATTCCCAAAGCACAACCGACAGCTTCTCCGTGTCCCGCAATCTGGGTTGTTATTCTCGCAGCAATAAAAATTGTTGCTAAGACATAGGGGCTAAAATTAAATAACCATTGGCAACAAATGGTAAACATTCCTGCAAACCACCATTTGTTAAGTGGAAATTTCCAACCCCACCGTTCTCCTAATCCTCCTCTTATTCTACCACCAATTGCACATAAAATAGTTATAATCAATCCTTGCAACATAACAATTCCTTTCGTTCTTCCTTTGAATAATGGACTAAATCCCTATACCAACCGTAAGCCTTGCCATTTGGTTTTACAACATACAAATCTAATCCGTGCTTGACAATCTTTAATCCGTCTTGGATTTCTCTTGCTAATCCTGTAAATTTCACAGCAGGCAATATCATTTTAGGGGCAGCACACATACCACCCTTGGGCTCATAATCTCCGATGTAGAGTTTATAAATCACGCTTGCCACCAATGCTTTTTAGTAAATTGCCCATTCTTTTTCCTAGGCTGTTTAGCCAATAACACACAAAGCGTATATCCAACAGAGAATCCAAATAAAAAACCAATCATTTATTCCTCCTTAAAAAATAAGCTAAGTTCCTTTTGTCTTCTTTTTACTAGTCCCTGCAAAACTTTTCCATTTGCTTTATACCAAGTCCATTCCTCACGGATCCGCTTTTCATTTCTTGCCTCAATGGCTTTTTTTAATTGTGAACGCTCAAAAGCTCCTTGCCCGATGTTATATACCAAGCTACAAACAGCTGATTTTTGGTTGTCGTTTAACCCCTCGGGATATTTTATTTGTGTATCGCAATACCATTGCAGAAGCTCCTCAGCTTTTTCTCTTGTGATTGTGTCGCCCATTTTGACAGGAGTCCCATCTTGATAAAAGGTGCTCCCGAAACCGATTGTGATTTTTCCGGCAGGACATTTATAAGCGTGTTCTGCAAATCCCTCGGATTCTTTTATTAGACTAACATTAATCATTAACAATATCCCTAAAAGTGCTTTTCATATTATCATTAACTCGCCTGCAAACTAGTTAATACCAAAAAAGCTGGAGTTACTTTTCCAGCTTATCTAAAATCTTGTCAGGGTTTTCTTTGACTCTTTTGAGTATAGTCTCAATAACTTCATTAATCTTTACAGCAAAATAACCACACACACCGGACACACCGAATTTAACCGCCTCGGGTATTTCCCAATATTGGATTAGAAGTCCGCACAATAGGCTAAAAGTGAAGACTAACGCACTGTCTTTTAGTGTTTTTTTCCAACAAATAAAAGGTTTAATTAGTGCTGTCATTACTGCCATTGTTCCCCCGATGATCGAGTAATCAATGATGACATCTTTAACATCTCTTAGCACGGTATTGGCTCCGGTGGTAGTTTTCTTATATCTAATAATAGGCATACTGTTCTATAAAAGTCAAGAACTAAAAACCAACCTTTAATTTGCCTAACAGTGCAATTGCGAAAAGCGAGAAAGCTGTGGTTTACGGAAAGTATGGTTATAATTTTTACGCAAAAACGTCAGAGGGGAATTTTAAAACATCTTTTCATTATGATTATAACAACTATGGGATTTTGCAAGCAACAGATCACGCGACTATTACAGAAGATTTTGACAGTAACCAATATGCTAATCTGACCGGATATACAACTTGTATTAAATACTAATACTTTATACAATACTTTATACTTTCGTCTGTTGCGCAAATTATACCTGATTTTGTTGAGGCTGTCGTTAAACCAAAGTTATTACCACTTTGATGTCTGCCGACATAATCTCCATTAGCTGACGGATAAAAAGTCCTTTCATTACTACTGATATTATCGACGGCGGGAAAGCCTGTCTCATACACAGTTGCCTTTCCGTTGCCAACAACCCCACCTGTCAAAAAACTTTTATTAGGCAAATTAAAGGTTCATTAAAATGTCATAATTTAGCCTATTTAAGGGCATATTTTGATAAAAAATCGCATAAAGTGGCACTAAACATACAAAAATGTGCAAAAAAATTGGTTATCCGAGGTTATTTGCTTTTATATACCGCGTTTTTAACTTTTCTTCCAACTCGTTAATCTTATCTCTTAAGGCTTGGCGTTCTGCCTTAATAGGTGCATATTCTTCTTCACTAATCCAACCCTCTGCACATTTAATAGCCTTGTAATCGGTAGAGCTAAGTTCGCCCTTGAGATTCCAAATTTCACGCTCTGTCTTTTCTTTTTCAGTCGGCTCTGGCTCTGGCTCTGGCTCTGGGATAGCCTCATACTGCCAAGCTCCGTCTAAAAACTTAACCTTAAAGCCCTCTTTAGGCTCTAACGGTTTTTCACAAGTAGAATTAGCAGGCAGGAGCCAAATGTCTTTACCGGCTATTTCAGATTCTAAAGGGTCTTTTTGGCAATTAACCTCATTCAAAAACTCTTTAGAATCTTCATTATATTGATATGCAAGCATATTAAATTCCTTTCGTTAACGTTAACAGAATAATACTAAAACAGTCAGGACGGAAATTCAACATTTAATTTACCCAATTATCGATTTATCGATTCCAAAGCAGATATTGCAGTTCTTGGTAATGGAGGTGTGTTTGGGTCTGTCCTGCAACAAACTACATCTTCAATTCACAAAGCCATTTTTGGCTCAACAGAAAACGGCTTAAATTTAATATTTGCAGATTCTGTAACAAGTGGTGCTTTCAAAGTTATCACTGATTCATCTAAATCAGGTATCACAGCAAGACCAGGAATTAAGAGTCTTAGTGCCTATGTTATATATTGCATTAGATATTAATACTTTATACAATACCTTATATTGCTGTCTGTTGTGCAGATTAGGCCGGATTTTATCTTGTCACTCATCACTCTAAACGTCTTATTTGCAGCACCAGTTAACCTCCAAGAAGTCGTATTGGTTCCAGCGGCCGGAGAACTTGACTGGTATGGATTTGAATTTGAAGAAACAAAACCAATATCAGCCGAACCAGTTAAATAGCCCTCTGAAACACCGTCACTCACTCCAAGAGAACCGTTGCCAACAACCCCACCTGTCAAAAAACTTTTATTAGGCAAATTAAAGGTTGAATTTCCGTCCCCCTCTCCGAACGTCGTTCCGATAACAGCAAACAAAGCCGCATAGGTTGTTCGAGATATGGCTGAGCCATCACAGATTAGATAACCTGCCGGAGCTGTTGTAGTTGGCCAAGCTATGATTGTGCCAACGGGGTTTCCTGATGATTTTGTGGCATCATATACGGCTTTAGAAGATGGGTATTTGTTTGCAGAAGTCGATAACACCTGCTCCATATTAATTAAATTCTGAATACCTGCCGCTGAACTATATAAAAACTTCCAATTATCGGTGTTTGTCGGGTCAACATTTAATGTTTCGTCAACAATACACCAATAGACATAATAGTTAATGCCGTCCACAACTTTAACAATCGAGCCTTTGTAATAAGTGGTTTCCGCGTCATATTCCGGTATGCCCTCTTGCAAAATATATCCGGTTTGTTGGGATAACCCTTTTTGCACACCGTTTAATTCTTCCAAGAACGGCGCAAAGTTTTCTTCCACCGCAGAACTCCAGCCCTGCCCGTATGCGGCAGAGGACATAAGAGTTTTAACATCGCCGGTATATTGCGGAGATGATGTCTTCATTGTTCCGAATACGGCGGTTTCGGTCGGTTGTGCGTTTCCGCAGAAGATTTTTTGTGCAATTCTAGGTAATTTTGCCATTAGATGACTCCCGATAAGATATTGTCTTTTGTTAAAAATGTTGCTTCTCTTTTGGTGTCCTTATTAGAAAAGCCTATTGCGTTTGTTACAATGTTACCACGCTTAAAACCAAAAATCAAGGCAGGTTTCGGCACCATTATAATTACGTTTAGCCCTACCGACATCGGAACAGGCAAAAATCCTTGCTTATAAGCCTCGGACACAACCAATTGATATTCCTTTTCGATAATATATGTAAGTGTCATATCTTGGTTGTTTGAAACAACAATCGATTTGCCGAAAGTGTTATATATCGCGTCATCGATAGACTTCATACTTGCGTCCGCATTATTTACGATAATCTTAAACTTGATTAAAGTTCTGAAATCCGTATCGCTTAATTCTCGTCTATCTGCCCCGATAATTTTTCCGATTAAATCTAACTGCTCGCCAATAGCGGTGTCAACATTAAAAGCTTCTTGCAACTGCATAAAGATATTATCTCCAGTCCCGACATCAGCAATAAGGCGGATTGTTTCCTTTGCTTTTGGCAAGTCGTGATATTGGATAATCAGCAGATTTTGATAATATTCTTCTATCGTCATTTATTCCACCGTCAAGGTTATATTATCAGCTGTTAATGTGAATTTGTTCTGTTTATTTTGAGGCAATAAATATTCTTCCCAAGTCGTATTATTTACGCTTATTTCGACATTATAAGGGACATAATCCGAACTATAATCTCTCAATATGCAGGTTATCTCTGCAGTGTCCACACTTCCATAAATCTTAAAGTTTAGCCCTTGGATTAATGCTTGTTTAATTGCATCCAAATCTAATTCTCGCGTGGTTAGATTTTTAAGTGTAGCCTTTACATAAAGCGGCTCGCTCTGCGCTCTGTCAAAATAAATGGTTTCAAACAAACCGTTGGACTTGCGGAGCGCAACAAGTTGCGCTCCGCGCATACCTGAACCATCTGAAACGTTTGAATAAATAGCCTCTGCAACTTCCTCATCTGTTCCACCCTCAACGATTACCCAAACACTATGTGCCGGTGTTCCGTCAGAATCGGTCGCGTTTGTTCTATTAGAATATACTTGTGCATCGGTTACTAGGTTAATATTAAGCAAAGCGGCAAGCAAGGAATCGTTAAAGCCCTTTCCGGATAACGAGCGAGATTTATTAAAACGGATCCTAAATTCAGCGTCTGTTTCCTCATCACTACCTGTTTGATATTGAACACTTGGATTGTTCACATAGGAAACGCCACGGATAACGGACACCATATTTTTAATAGTATTCGGCAGGACTTGAATGGCACCGATATTTTGCGCTCTAAAGTCCAAAAGATAAGTTCCGGCACTCGTTAAGTTAGTGGAGTTTACCAGAATAAAGTTGTTTCCGTTTGTATCGGAAAGCGTATAACCAACGCCGTCCGGATTCTCTACATCGTCATCAAGCCCTTGCAGGTTAGCCGGTGCGGTTATGGTAACATTTACTTGAACAAAAGAAAACTTAGAAGCTTTACGATAAAGCCCGATAAGTTTATAAAGATTATCCTGCGCTCTGCCGATAACGGTTTCAGGGTTAAACAAGTTGTAAGATTGAACGGCTAAATCTAGCGTATCCCTCTTTGCCTGTGCAAGGATATTTATAAGTTGTCCGTCCGAAGTGGATTGTTCAAGGTTAATATCCTGTCCGTAAATATTCTTAAAATCTTCTGTTAATTCCGCAAGAATCGTTTGCAAGTCATCGGTTTCGATACCGTCTTTTGTGATTTGGTTAGACATTTACCCCTACCTCTCCAGTATAAGAACTTGAATAGATTGTAGCAACATTATACGAAATAATCAACTGTCTTGTTTGACGATTCAAAACTAAATCCACGCTGTTAATCGCCGTAACGCCGGACGTGCCTAAAATTGTCAAGCTAACACTTCTTTTAATAGCCTCGTCTTTGCCAGCACCTGCGCCAAGTAGATTAAGCCAATCTATACCCTCATCAGTGGCAAAAAAACAATCGCCAAGAAACGACAAGACACGGGTTTGAATCATCTGCCCGATTTCCTCGACCCCGTTTTTGTAAGATTGCTTGCTTTGTCCAAACTGCCAATCTCTATTTGAATCTATTGCTCTAACACTCATTGCGGTGCTCCCGTTGTTGCTGTTCCTGCCGTAACTCCGCTGTGGACGTGAGATTTGCCGGATATACCGCCAGCGATAACGTCCGTATTGCCGGTTATGGTGCCGGAAACGGTTAAATCTCCGGTAACTGATACATTACCGGTTATTGTTATATTGCCCTCTGTCATTGTCAAAACCGCCTGTCCATTTGTTACGATAACGCTTCCGTCATCTAGCAAGCGAAGTTTACAATTACCTCTTTCAAGGACGGTTTCGGTTAATGGGTAAGGTGTAACATTTGGCAACGAATAAGGTCTTAATTCTACAAAACCGTCGCTCCAATCGTGCTGGCGCGCAGTGTTAGGCTCGTAAGCCTCGCCAGTCGCAAACCATAAATCAATATCGGTGTCGTTAAAATGGACAACGCACTCCGAACCGGTTACATCGCCAAGGGTTAGCCTAGACTTTGCGTTACCGTAAACAACCAACGGCAAATCCGTCAGTTCTGTAAAATCTTGAACAGTGTCCCGAAACAACATCTTGTCCAATAATCGAACGCTGACAACCATTCTTTCGGAGTCAAATTTAGTTATCTTTCCGACACGGTGGCACTTAAAGCGGGAGCTAAGAGAATCGCCGTAACGCTCAAGCATTTTTGCCAAATCAGGGTCTAATTTATCTAAATATTCTCTAGACAACATTATAGTTTAGATCCTTAATATTGTTAAACACCTTAGTTCCTAAAAACAGCGACAGCTTAGTTGTTAATCTGCCGCCAACAGCTCCCGATATTGTTCCGTTATGTTCTATGCCTAAAATTTTATAAGTTCCGTTAAGATACGGAACACTTTGCGAGGTCAAGACAATCTGTTGTCCAACAACAACTCTAGGCTCAAACAATAACTCAACCTCAATAACTGTATCACGTCTTTTAGGCGATGACAATAGCCCAGAATCAACATCAAGCTCCATTAACTCTCCTTGTCTAACGTCGGTGTCTGTCATCATAAAATATATTTTCTCATTATCAATAAACATATTGCCGTTTACAAAATCTCTTAGGCAATCCCAAGTTTTTCCGATAAAGTGCTTATCTCGCAAAGTTTCGTTCACCTTTATCTTGTCAGATATGCCACCTATTTGCAAAGACTTAAAATCAGACGTTAGAATGTTCAAAATGTCGGTGCTTTTCACATATCGCCCAAGTGTCCGGTCGGTATGTCCCCAATATATACCAAAACCACCGTCCCACGCCTCAATATCTGTTCTAAATTCTGTTGCGCCAGAATCTTTAGTTGAATAGCACTCTTTGACCGTTCCCGAAAAGCATAAGCTCAAATTGTCGCCATAGCCAGCATTAAACTGCACACGGACAAACTTTGTTACGTTATCCCTGTCTTTATAAAGTTTTGTCCGAGTTGTTTCCTTTAGACCAAGAATCTGGAAATGTCCGGTATTAACTTGTGAATAGGTATCGCGCTTAATCGAAAAGTTACAAGTCAGGGGATAATCAATCTCGATTTCCTCAGAATATACCTGCTTGTCATAATCGTATTGATAACGAGGTGCGCCAGTAACATCAACGCCGATTTGATGACGTTGAATTTCACCAATTTGAAAAGTTAATTTGTAATTTCTATCAAACTTTTGCATAGATTTCCTCTTTGACCAGTATTGCTTCTGCCTCGGTTAAAATATACAAGTTAACCCTGCCAGAAGTAAAGTCATTTTGAAAATACGGCTCTTGTCCGTCTGTCACCTGACAAGCCAAGCCAAAGCGGATAAGGTTAAAATATAAGCTTAATACATTAGGATTATTTGTTAGTCTTAATCCTTTGCTAATAAACCCCTCATATTCAACGTCTAAAAACCAGCCAATCTGATTGTCGGAATAGTAAAGGTTAAAAGTTGCAAGTTTACCGTCTTCAATTTGAATCTTGAAGGTCTGCTTTGCGTCCGAACTTAAATCTGTTATTTGTTGCATAATTACCCCCAAAAACTCTTTAATGCGGTGCTTGCAATCTCTTTACCCTTGGCAACGCCTTTATTTATCGTTGATGACATTTGATTTTTAAGACGATTTTGAGCTTTGCTTACGAAATCTTGAGCAAGCGAGGTTGTTTTGGTGTTTACATACCTAATTCGCTTAAACGTTATCTCAAAACTACTTTCGTCTTTGGTGACACCGGTTTGTGTCGCCTTTAAGCTCTCGATAGCCATATCAGTATAATAGCGATATGGGGTTTGTATAGTGAAAGTTTTGCGCGCGTTTCTTAGAGCCTCAAAAAATATAAACGCTTGGCTCTGGTTGTCGTGCGGAATGTTAATATCTTTATAAGCCTTAAACAAATCACTTCCGGCATCCACAACTTGCGATAATGATGAACTTGAGCCGGTTAATAGCTTATAAGCCGCTTTTGCACCTTTACTTAAGGCAGGTAAATAAGAAGAAACAGTTATCAGTTTTTCTGCGACCTTTTGGACAGTGCCTTTTTTATCAGACACAATATTGCGATATTCGCCACAGTAACCCGATAAGGTTACTCTTTCTGGCTTCATTGCGATGTGATCTTCAATCGGTGTTCCGCTTTCTAGATAATGGTCGGTGACTTCCGAATCTAGCTCAACAATAGAATCGTTGGAAATATCAAATACAAAGCCAGCAATACCAACCGTGCCGGTAATGCTTACGAAACTTTTGCTTAAATTTGTTGCAGTGCTTAAAAAGCTATCCAAATCAGCCATTGATATACCCCGCATTTCCTATTTGTTGGTTGATGTTGTCGCCCAAATTGCGCCCCATATTGCCGTCAGCCGGTTGAGATGTATTTACCGTAACATTGGTTGTAATGTTACGAGTTCCGCCTCCAGCTTGTGCACCGCCCATATATTCCCTAAACGCCGACGCTTGTCCCTCTGGCGTTTGTAAATATTCCCAAGACAACAAAGGTTGTCCCGCCGCTTGTCTTTTCATATTTACTTGAGCGGCTATACGAGCAGGATCTACTCCATATCCAAACAATCTATCTATACCCGCGTCAATAGTTGCCACGCCCGCCCCGACAACTTCGCCAGCAGAGTAAACAGCTTGACTAGCCCAGCCGAAAAGGGTGGCAATTCCTCGCAAAACATAGTTTTCCTTGAATTTTTGGTCTAGAACATCGCCAACTTTATCCCAAGCGTTAATAATTCCGTCCGCAAGACTATCCGAGGCGGTTATTGCTTGAGCAGAGGTTGATATAATTTCCCGTAAAGTTTTGACATATTCTCCGGCGCCGGATGCCCCTTGGGAAACAACCTTATCCCAAGCAAAGCCAAAAGTCTGCTTTAAGGCTACCCATTCCCTGTTAAGTCCTAAAACTTCTTTACGCTCCTCTGCGGTTAGCTGTATATTCTCGTCAAAATAGCCATTAAAATTCTTAAACAGAATAAGCATATTTTCGCTTATGCCCATTTCCTGCAAAAGATTCCGGCGCAAGCCCGCGTCTTTAATTTCGCCAATCCTTGCCCGAATTTCGTTTAACAGATTAAAGGCATCTCTAGGCCTTGTCATATCAATGCCTAGTTGCGTAAACGGAGCGGCGTTGCCTTTGCCTAACATAATATTTGCTTGTGCAGACTGCAAAGCCTTGAGCGAGCCAATAACATCACCGAAAGCAACGTTATTTTGTTCAGCAATGGCTTTCCATTTAGTCATTCGCTGGATTGAAATGCCCGTGGTGTTGTTAAGATTATCCATTTCAACAACACCGTCAATAACAGAGCCAAACAAGCCGTCAAAAACCTCTGCCGCCTGACTTGCGGCATTTTTAAGGGCTAGGAATTTAATCGAAAAGTTGGTGAGCTTATTTAAAGCTCCCCCAGCTCGAAAATCAAAATCAACAAAAAGCTCTCCGATTTTCAATTATTTTCTCCTGTTTATCGCCCTTGTTTCCGCCTGCATATCTGTTAAAAACATCTCATATTGAACTATACTTAAAAATTTATCACTAGAATACGACAAAAGCAAGTCTAAACTTCCATAGCCTGCCTTGCTCAAGGCAACCGCCCAATACATAAGACCGTCGCCATTATAATTAAACTTAGGCACAATAACTTCGTCATCGTATTTGTTATTAGCCCGATGATTCGTTTTTATTTCATACGGGCTTTCGGAAAAAAACACTTAAGGTTTTTCTCAGCGATAACTTTTAATACTTCTAAAAAATCGCCTCGGCAATTCTCGTCTTCAAATACCTCCCAAGACACACGTTGCGAAATGCCGTTTTTACAATATACGGCACTACTTCCGCATTGCATAATTAAATCCATAACCTCTGGCGAGGCAATGACATCAACCAAACCAGCCAGAAACTTATTAGGATTTTTTACGAAAATATCGGTTACAGATGAAATATCATCATCTGCTTTGAAGTCATAATCCAAACCACCTTTTTTGAACTCTTTGAGGCAAGTCTGTAACAATTTGAAACCCAATGTTACCGGAGCAATAGTTACGTCAACAGTAGCCCCGCTAGATAATTGTTCTTTCATTTATTCCCCCCCCTTGAATAATCCCCTTGAGTGTCGGGAGGCAGACAACCCAAGGGGGACATTGTCTTTATATGCCCCCCAACCTCTTTTAAGCTAAGCCAAAGCTCTTTCGCTCGTGCCTGCTCTAAATGAGTAAACCGATACAGCCTGTTCGGTGTCGCCCTCGGTGTTGTCCTTGGTATCCACTTGTTTAGTCGGAATAATAAATCCCAAAGAAGTGACTTCGTTAGTCTTTCCACCGTCAACAGTGATAACCTTTGTAAACTCTGCGCTTGCCGGAGCAAACGAATCCGAGTGATTTTTCCAAGAAACAACAAAAGAGTTTAAGAACTTATCGTCGGGCGAACCCTTGAGAACACGCAACGACATCTCAGCAATATTGCCCTGCTCATTATGAGCCGCGATACTATTGCCGTTTTTGCCGTTTTTCATACCGTGAAGCTCGTTCGGATAGGTAATTGTTGCAACATCGCCGTCGGCAAAGTTTGTCAACAATCTACCATTAAAAGATAAAATATCTTGTCCAGTGTAACTCTGCATTTTCTTATCTCCTAAGCCTCAAAGTTGATAATAAGATTAATCTTGTGGATAGCGCCGGCCTGTTTGCAAGCAACTTGAATAACCGGAGCAACACGCTGTTCACGCTCTGTCTGGCTTTGTTCAGTAACAGGCAAAGAGTAAACATAATAGCCAAAGTCTTCGATATTGCGGTAAAAATCGTCTTGGTCGCCAAAAGTATCTGTTCCGTTCCAAGTTCCAGCGGCCAAAAATCCATTATACACGCCCATTTGGCAAACTGCACGAGCCGCACTTTTAACTTTGTTCATCCCTACTTCGGTCTGCGGAATTTTGGTTGCCGTCTTTGCCAATACGTTAAAGATTTCAACTTTCATTCTCAATTCAAACCACAAGCGATTATAAACATCGTCAAAAAACTCGGGGTTGCCATTAGATACTACTTTCGGAAGTCCGCTATATGCAACATACATATCAACACCCAAATCAGCGGCTTTAGTGTAAATCGTTTCAGTAACAGTCGCATCAGGATTTACACCCGACAAGTCTTTCAAATTCATTGTGATTGTTGCATTCTGCGCCGAAAAGTTTACGGAAAACGCACGACCAACATAAGCGGCAACGAATCCTCTCAACGCGGCTTTGTCGCCAGAAGTGTCGCCATAATACAAAGCCTTAGTTCTTGACAAACTAGCTTTGGCAAGCTTATCAAACAAACCTGTATCAGCAGTAAAATCGGCGCTATCACCCGAGCCGACAACATAGATTGACTCCAGCGTTTCGTTAGCTTTGGCGGCGGCAACAATCTCGTCAGCAGTCGCCTCTTTGTTAGAAAACCAGCCGCCAAAATATACAAGCGGTTTAATTCTATTCAAGGCGTTTACGAGCGTTTCTTCGTTCTCGAGCGGAGCAATAATCAAACAACCATCGCCAGCCAATACATTCGGTTTTTGACCGAACAGGGCGACAGCATCCTGATAAGTTACAGAATCAGTCCCAAAATCTTTGCCAACGCTTACCGAATCTCTGTAAATACGATAAGAATCGGGAGCAAAGCTCTCCAAAGGCTCATTCGCAGTCAGATACAAAACGGCGTTGACGTTATAAGTTCCGAGTCCAGCATTAGGCTTGGCAACGGAAATATTAACAACATTCGAAATATCAACCATTTTCACACCCTCATTTAAGTTTTTTCTTTATCTTAATTCATTTTTTCCAAAAGCACAACCCTATTGTTCAAACTTGGTTTCGCTCTTGAAAGAGTCATAATAATCTACCGATTGAGCCTTTTCATACACAGTCAGCACCGTTATTTCGGTGTCGAATCTGTTCAATCGTGCCGTTTCCTCAAGAAACGACATATCGCGAACCGGAGCAATACGAGATATGTGACAACCGTATTTTTCCTGTTCTTGTTGTGCAAAGGTTGAATTAATGGCCATTTGCACTTCATAGCTTCTAGTTCTTGCCTCTGTGCTCTTTGAAACTGCGCTTGCGATAATTGTTTCGCGAACGTTTAGAGTTTGGACTTCTGTCAAACCTCCGTTTATAGTTTTGTATTCAGTCTTTGCGCCATACGGCGGACGACTTAAAACGTTCAAAACAATGTATATTTTGTCATCTTTGGGAAGTTGCCGACCGTCATTGTAAATAAATATCCGATTCGGCGACAGATTCATTTCGTGCGCTAAAATATCAGCAATTATTTTAACCGGCTCTCTATTCATCAAACGCCTCGCAAACTATATACTGCATATATCCGTATTTGGAGTAATCGCTCCGCATAAGAACTTTATACTTTGTGTTTTCATAAAATATAAAATCGTTGTTAGACAACTGTAAATCCGGCAGACAGTGAATCATTAACCAAGACCAACTTTGCACACCGGCTTGCTGAATTTCCAGCGGCTCGGGCTTGTATGGTTGGACAACGCCTTGAGTGTTTACGTTCTCAACTGTTATTTGCCGCTCATAATCCACAATTTCCGTTTTTACAACGCCAAAAGTAACCGGCTGAAACCAATCTTTAATAGTTTGGCTCATATTTGGGAGCTTGCTTTGCCCTATCTTTATGTTTTTAGCGTTATTTATCATCAGACATAACCTTGCTTGTTATACTAGCCCTTAATTGTCCCGTGTCTATCAATGGCATTGACGAGCCTTTACGCTTAGCCGTTGCCGGCTTATCCGGCGCCCATTGGCCAAAGCCAGAAGTTACAAAAGCCTCATCTATAATCCCCTCGGCGGCAAATCCCATATCAACATAAAACTTGCGAACACTGCCTTGCTCCATTAGTTCCATATAGCGAATGCGATTTTTATTTATCCATTCGCCCAATTTTGCCTCAAGCGGTAGCCTTAGAAACGAACGAGGCGGGATATTATTAGATAAACTCCCGAACTCATGTATAGCCCCGATATCAGCGTTTGTCAGCTCCGTTCCTTTGTGCGCCTCTGATGCCTTACCGCCAAGAATACCGACACGAGTTTTGAACTTATCATCTAAAGCCTTTTTGATTGGTTTAAATCCGCTCATATCGATTTTAACTTGTGTCATATCGTTGTTGCGCCCTCTGAAACGTGGATAAATCCGGTTACCTTAGGTATTACAAAGGTCAAATACTTCTTGCCATACCCGTTGTCCAAATAAAGCGCATACATCGGGTTACTATTAACCCAAGAGGGCAAGCCGTAGCTTTCCGATACATTGCCAACGCTTTTGCTCGAAACAAAGGAAGTATAAGCATTTGAACTTAAACCAGAGCTTGCGTTCTTAATATCAATAACCAAATAAAACGCTGTCAAATACAGCAAGGCAAGGTTTCTGTCGCCTATATAATCCTCTGTTTGGTTATCATCAAACAAACTCTCGTTAAAATTCAAAACCGCCTCTTGTATGGCTTTTTGAATATCCGAATCTGTCAAATAATTTTCTTCACTGTCTTTAGTCACAACCCAAGATTCCGGATCCGTTACCGGTTGCGTGTTATTATCAACAAGCGATTTATAAAAATTGGGGGCAACATAGACTTCATCATCTTTGAAGTAGATTTTACCCTCAACCATATAAGGCAGATAAGGGAAGTCCCTTACAAAGTGATTTTTGAACATCTCTACTGTAATCATCGACTTCCCTCTCTTTATTATTCTGCAATTAGATCTTTAAGAGCCTGTTTTTTGCTCTTTTTAGCCTCGGCAGGTTTTTCTTCTGTTTTTTCTGCCTCTTTAGCTTTTGCAAGTTCTTTTTTCAGTCTTGCAATCTCTTTGTCTTTTGCGCCATCATCCACAACTGAAATTTCAGGCGACTTAATCCACAACTTTGCAACTTCATCAGGAATAACACCCTCCTCACCGTGATTAAGGCGAATTGTTTTGCCGTTCAAGTTGTGCAAATAATCTCTTTTAGATAAGTTTCTAAGCTTCATTTTTATCCCCTTTTAAAAAGAAAAGGGGCGAGCGCTAACCCGCCCCAAGTTTACCCTATGCCGGAGTTACATCACAGTAGAGCATTTCCAGCGGACGGAGAGCCTGAACACCAGTAAACTGGGCTTCGGCAACCGACACAAAATCTACACCGTTCATCGGATACAGAGCATTCGGAGTATATTCTTTCGGAATATACATACGAATTGAATCTGCGTCATAACGATACAGAACATAACGGTCGTGTTCACCATCAGCTGATGCGTTCTTACAATAAGTTGCGTGAACAATCTTAAAGTCAGTAGCGCCAGCCTCGCGGAAAGCCTGCTCAATAATCTCACGTTTAGTCTTCAACGGATAGTTAGCATCAGACGGAACGCCCAAAGCAACAAAGTCCGAAGTCGGAATCAACATACGGTTTAACATAGCAGTTGTGCCGTTGTTCTCCAAGTAAGCGGCAATAGTAGAAGACGCAAACGCAGATAGTTCAGCGGCAGTCATTGAAGACAGTGACTTTTTTAAAACAGAAGTGTTGATGTTGACATTAGGCTGATTCAGCAAACCATATACATCGCCCTCGTTCGGCAAGCCCAAGAAAGTAACTTTTTGCATACCCAGATCGTAAACTTTCTTACGAGATTTTTCGTTTTCTTCAATGATTGAGAAAGCCTGAACATTAACTTTACCCATTTCAACAATTTCGTGGGATACTTCGTAATCCATACGCCAGAAGTTGTTTTTAATGGACAAACCGTCAATAGCAATAGTGGATTTAGCGTTAATGCCCAAACCGGTTGACGGCTGAACCAAACCAGCCTCAAACGGGGAGCCAACGTAAGCAGAAGTATATTGGAAGATGTTGGTTGAGTAAGCACCGCGACCGACATCAAACGGGATGAAGTCGGACAAGTTCTGTCCCAACAATTCATAGTATTTGGTGCTGATAACACCAGCGACAATTTCGGTCTGGGTGTCGATCAGCTTCTGAAATCCAATGCTGTCAACAGCGGCGGCATTGGAAAGTCTAGCGAGTTTGAATTTTGCCATTTTCTTTTCTCCCTTATGCAGTTACTTCGCCATAAATTTTATAAGGGCTGGTCAGTCTAACGGCAATCAACTCCCCAGCGGCACCGGCTTGAGATTCCGCAATACCCAATACAGCGTTACCTTTAGTCTGTGCGGCAACTGTGCCATTAACAGCGGCCATAACCGGAGTTCCAACAGCAACAGCGTCAGAAGTCTTCAACCAAATTACCTCGCCAGCTGTCCAACCTTTTACTTTTGCATTTTTATCGAACGAGTTATTGCGAATATCGTAAGAGATAACGCAGTAAACAGCGTCAGTAGTTGCAGTAATCGGGGTTACAACGGGCAAGCCCTTTGAGTTTTCATTAACCAATTTGCAAGGAGTAGTAGGGCCGCAAGGAGCAGCGAGATTTTTCGACAAGCGGAAAGTTCTCGCAGGATACGGAGCATAAACACCCTCGCCAGCTTTAGCAGTAATTTCCTGCTGATTCAAGGTCAAAGCCATTCTCTTTTCTCCTAAAATAAAGTTTTACCAAGAGCAAGACGAGCAGACTCAGACATATAACCTGATTTGATTTCAGATTCGCCGGAATTGCTCAAGCGCTTCATATCGTCAAATTCTTTGGAGTTAGATTTACGGTTTTCTTTTTCGTCTTCTTTCTCCTCGTCTTCGTCTTCGTTTTCTTTCTTTTCTTCCTTGTCGTCCTCTTTGTCCTCATCAGACTCATTAGACTTACAAGAGTTTTCTTCCTTATCTTCATCTTTGTCTTCGTCTTTTTCGTTAGACTTTTCAGACTCTGATTCGGTATAAGCAAGCTTATCGAGCATCGCCCTCAATTCTTCATACCAAGAATCTTCAGGCTGTCCATCAACCTTTTCTTCGCCTTTTACAGCTTTGTTGATGTGCTCCATAATTTCATCTTTAAGAGCATTTTTATCAATACTCTCTTCGTTTTTCTTAACCATTTTTTCACCCTCATTTTCAGAATTACGGATTTTTTTGCTGTTAAACAAATTAAACAACATAGCACTTTTTTCCTCTTTCGAGTTTAACAAAATAGTGGCATCTTCATAACGAGGGTTTGGAACAATAGCAAGATGAATAAATCTGCCTGTGACAAGCTCATCATCATAGTGCATATTGTGCCACTCTCCATCCTCTCCGGTTGTTTGCTCCGCATCATAGCAACACGAAACAGACCAACCTTGCTCAATCTTCTTTAGGGCTTCGGTGTCCCAGATAACTCCGTCACACCAAAACCAGCCGTCATTAGGATCAAAACGAACAGAAGAAACAACACCAACCCTTAAATCGTCAGCGTTTTCGCTTGTGATGTTTTGATGTCTGATTATAACCGGACACCCCACCAAAGTTTGAGCGAAACTGTCTAAAGCCTCTTTAGATACCTTTAGCACCCCTTGCGCATAAGATACTGCACCGGCCTCAATAAATCGAGATGTGAAATGTCTGCCCCGACCCTCTGTCAAGTCAGAATCAAAAACAATATTTGCGCTGTTATTTAATCTCATCTTTACACCTTTGCCTCTATTCTTTCACACTTTTTTAACTTTTGCAACCGTTATTTTTTCTTGTAAAAATCATCGTCAATAAGAGGTATTGCCAGACATCTGCAATTATAAGCCTCCCCCGGATTTCCTTTCTCGCCAGTATTTGCATCTATAATTGGCGGCTCGTCCCAAGAAAATATTTTGCCGTTTAGCTGTTTATGTAGTTCTCTCTCCCTGCCGTCCAAAACTGTTGACCAGCGATAACGAGTAACACCCTCTTGCTTAAATCTGTTTTTTCTATACTCCGCAACGAGCAACTTAGTTTCTTGTCTAGCTAAAAACTTTGCTTTTCTTTCCGAAATATCTTTGCGCTTTTGAATGTAATCTTTAATGCTTTCCGCCCTGTAACCGTCCATAACAAACTCTTGCACACCCTTGCGCAGTTCGATAATCTCTTTTTCAGACCATTTTTTGATATAATATTTAAGATTAAAGGTGTAATTTTTTGCAATCTCGGCTTTTTGATAGCTTGTTAAATCTGCCGGAATAACACCTATTTTAGACATAGAGCGCTTAAACTGTTTGTCTAAGTCAGCACCGATTCTTTCTACTTCATTGTCAAAATTTAATTTTTGGTAAATATATTCTTTGTTAGTTTCCAAGTCATCGAGATACTTTTGGACTTTATCCAACTTGTCCCGATTTTTAATTCTCAGCTCGGCAATAGCTTGCTGAACATCCATTGGGACGGATGACGGGGCTATTTTATATCCCCCTGCGGACTTGCTATACTTAGCGCCGATTTTTTCCAAAGCCAAAGCCATTTTATTGGACATTCTATCAGCTTTGAACACGCCGTTTTGATATTTTAGCTTTCCGATTTTGATTGCGGCAAATATAATATTGTTGTCGTTTTCGACCTTTTTATCGTTTACGACATCTTCCATATAGGCAAACAAAAGCTCATCAAAGAAGTCTTTTATCTTTTTGCGTATAACTTCTTCTTGCCCTTTGTTCATAACCACTTGAGGAAGCGCCTTTAACGTTGATTTTCTCCTATTGCTCGTTGCCCGAACGGTCTTCAATCAGATCCACACGGTTAATATAGTCATCGTCCGCCTCGCCTTTGAGGGCTTTGGTGTCCATTGTTACAATATCCCGTTGTTTCAAATACTCCATTGCCTCGCTTGGCAACATTAACCGCCTATCCACCATACCAAAGACATTGTTAAAAATCTGGTCTTGCTTTTGTTGTTCCTCTAACCCCGTTAAAACTCTTAACGGTTGCCAAGTAATGCTTAAATCCGGCACTTTGCGCCCAAACAACTGTAAGCAACGCAAATCTACAACCCACTTAACCATTTTAAGGGCTTGAGGGCGGATTTCGCTTTCAATCATAGCATTGTAATTTTCCAAGTCATCCTCACCAGAAGAAAAGCCGCTTGAACCTGTTCCCCAAATTTTAGACACCGGCTGACGTAAATATGCGGCTATCATAATGCGGATTTCTTTTGACAGTTCCGGCAAGCCTGATAAGGTTAAATTCTTTTGCTCGTAATCGTCTTCTTTGTCCATAACTAGCATTGATTTAAAGTTCTTGTTGGCGGCGGCAATATCAACACGGCGCTTAATTTGCTCTGTTCCGCCTCTGTTTAACAATGTGCTGGACAATCCGTTAATTTTAAGAACGTCAATTTTTGCCTCGTCCAAAAGCTCCAGCATTACGTTTTGCGATTTCAGATATTGCACCAAAGGCGGCAAGGTTTGCTCGAAGAACGACAATCCCCAGCCTTGTAAGCGCATTTTAACATAATACGGGGCGGTTTTACCCATAGCCAAGCAGACACGGCTTTTATCAATAGTTTTGCCGTGATAATCAAAGTTGCTATACAGAGCGCCGTTTTCAGGATCCAGCATTACCGATTCCCACCTATCGGACGGGATAAAGTCTAATCTTGTGCCTTGCAAGGTTTTCTCGTTTATCGGTTTATCTGTTTTTTGTTCTGTATTAGCAATAAGCAAGCCACCGCCAAACAAACGCCCCCAGCGTTGCGCCTCTTTAATTCTCTCCCAATCCTCGTGGTCTTCCATAGTTTGCTTTAATTGCTCGAGATCATCAACGCTTAACGTTGCCGAATCCAAACCGACACCACCTCTAAAAGCATCTTCTACCGGTTGGTCAATAGCCGTCTGCAAAAATCCATATTGCTTATAAGCATAAGAAAGCATATATGGATATAAGGAAATCAAGTCATACGAGATATTGTAACCGATAGAATAGGGATTCAAAAGCGGACTTTTGCCGGTTAAAACACTTCCGCCATAATATTCAGGCAATCCTATAGCATCACTTAGCCCATTTTCCAGAGTGCCAAAGTCTTTTTTTGCCATTTTATAAAACCTCTCGAAGTTTATTTATCTTTATATTATATCAAGATTTTATTAAAAGCAAGCGAATAAAAAAAGCCCTCACGCTAGAGGGCTAGGAAGATAATACAATGAATAAATTGTTTTTCACGGCACAAAGCTATAATACCGCTTTGTTTTCGGTTGTCAATTATAATAATTTTTTTCCACAATGCGGACAATGATAATCAAAATTAAAACACGCCATAATTAAAATAATCGGCATAAGAATCGGAATAATGCACCCAATAGCAAAGAATATCAAAAACCCGCACCAATTAAAACTACCCACAGCCGCAACATCTTTGTCGCAATGTTTGCAATGTAACGCTTTTAATTTCATCTTATCAGCTCCTTTTCTATGGTTACAATTAAATCTCTAACTTCATCTTGCCTATATGTGGAATGATTACCCGATACTAAATAGCACGTTAGCATTCCCTTGGCTTTTCTTAAAAGCCCCTCAAACCTTTGGCATTTATCCAAGGCTTCAAGCAATACTCCGCTTTGGCGTTTCTGCTCGTTTAAGTCATCTTGTGATTTAATCATTGCTCATCAATCCAGTTATCAGCGTCTTCTTTTGTTTTGAAAATCTTAAACTCTTTGTTGTCTGGCACTTCGTTGTTGTATTCCTTAATCGTCCAGCCCCAAACCTCTTTAATTGCAATCCACATTATCTCTATCCTTTCAAAGAGGGGCGGAGTTGCCGCCCCATTATTCTTAATCACACATAGCGTTCCAATTACACTCTGCGCATTCTTTATCGTAATCGGCTTCGGCCTTTTCGATTTCTTTCGCATATTGTTTTTTTAGCTCTTTTTTGTCAAAATACCAAACTTTATAGTCTGGTGCATAATTATTACTTAAAAACGAATCAACGCCAACGCTAAATTCGCCAAATTCTCTGCGAACATTAACTTCCGAATACGCGCCCAGCATTTTGAGGGCTTTGCTTTTAACTTCTTCTGAAAACGTGTTAAATGTTTCGATTGTAGATAAGTAATTCATTGTTTTGCTCCTTTTGTTGTTTTCATCTTATACTTACATACTATATTAAAAATTTTAATATGTCAATATCTTTTTTTATATTTTTTAATCCAAAACGTCTAAAATTGATACATTCTTTTGAATATATGGATTTAGGGCATATCTTAATCCATCGATGAAATGGTTATCCTTATCTAAAACGATTGGCAAAACTTCGCTTGTTATGCGGTCTTGTTTGTAAGAATAAAACTTAAATTCATTATACGTTTTCTTGCAACGCGGGTGTATATATACTTTCTCGAATCCTCTTATATATGCGATTCCGTCTTCAATACTTCCTTTCCATTTTGGACAGGCAACAATATTAAAGCCTTGACGTTTTACATATGATATTGTTTCCGGTCTTGCACAATCGGCTCTTATTTGCCACTTTCTAGAATCGGGGACTTTATCGAACAATGCCGGTATTTCCTCAAAATCAACTCCAACACCGCCCGATTCGTAATCTATATATAGACAACAATCTTTTATAAAGCACCTTATCAAAGCGGTGGGGTCTGATGCAAAACCCCAGTCCGCGCCATAAAAGAACTCTACTCCATCGGGGGTGTCAAACTCTTTTAGCTCGAATTTTCCGTTAAATACTTGGGCTTCTGTGTTTATAACCGTTTTTCCAAGCCAAACGTGTTCATATTTACCGTAATCTGTCCTTTTGCAATACTCCATTTCGCGGCGTAAGGTTTCAGGAAACCACGGATTTTCATCATAATTTATTTTAACGCAAATACAGTCTTCGCGTGAATTTTTGACAAAGGTCTGATAAATTGGATCCTCTTCTCTGTCGGGATTAAAGCTAATCCAAATTTCGCTCCCCTCTTTACGGATCGTCGGAATTAAAACGTCTAAACTGTCTTGGCTAACAGACTGCGCTTCCTCAATCCACGCAATATCTATACCCTCCATAGACTTAATTTCGTTTACGTTGTTTTGGATTCCCTTAAAAATAAATTCCGAACCGTTACAAGCTCGAATCGAATCCCTTGTTATTGTGAAATATGTATCAAGTCCTAAGCGGTGTATTGTATCGCATAAGAGCTTATGGACAGAGTCTTTAATTGATGTTTGCAACTGACGGCAACAAAGAACACGGATTTTGCTTTTCAGGGCTTTTACAACTAAAACACCCCCAAAGCTCCAAGTCTTGGCAGAGCCACGCCCCCCATAAGCTATTTTATATCTTGCCTTTTTATTTAGCAAGAAAAGAAGCTTTTCGGGTATTTCCAAATTACTCGCCATTCTCCACCCTCACGGGGACGATATTAATTGTTGGCGGGGTTATCGATTCGCCGTCTTTGCCTGTAACTTCCTGTCGCGTGCTAAATTCGTCTTTAGCTCGTCTTTCCAATACCCATTTAGCCGTATCAACACGCACTTTTTCATCTTTACTTTGTAGCCCTGCAAACAGCTCTCTCCTTGCTCTTGCGACTAAATTTGTCTTGGCTAAGCGTTTTTTCTCCTTAAAATCGGGGTGCCTTTCCATATAAGCGTAAAGTCTAGACGGCACGACTCCCACTTGTTCGCAAGTTTCTTCATCTGTTAGCCCCATTTTGAAGAATGCCATCATTCGGTCGGCAATTTCAGGAGTTATACTTTCTGGGCGCCCCAGTGGCTTATAATCTTTAGGGTCTTTCTTTTTTGTCACCTTAACCCCCATTCTGCAAGGCTCTCAAATCCGCCTAAATAGCTAATATAAGCCCTTGCCTTTTCAACAATTAGGTTAAATGGGACGTTCTGTCCGTTTACATTAACTTCCCTGTCACCGATTGAGCAAATAGCCTTTTGGGGTTCCCCTGTTTCCATAGCTCTTAAAAAGCAATAGATATTAACGGAGCAGTCAGCCTTTGATAAGTCCTTTCCGTGTATAGTTCCGCCACCAAGGGGGTATTCTATACCGTAAAAATCGCTCGCAAGTTTTCTGCCGGTTACTCCAGTGTCAACATTTACTCCACCCGTCCAATACCCGAGCGGATTGATGCTTGTTGCGCAAGCAACTAGATTGTTTATCTGTTCATCTGTCGCCTTTGACCAGCAAATTGTAAGCTCGTTCGTGTCCGCATTCAAGACAATCTTTCCGTCAGTCGGTATTTCGTTGTATATCGTCTGGCAAACTGCTAGAGCTTCCTTGTGAACTTTCGGCATTGGAAATCCCGCAAATACGCCATTATCCCCGCAACGAATAGCCCCGGACTGATTTAATGCTAAATGATCGTCTTGCGGCACTTCTATATACTTAAAGTCATCAATATATTCTTTGCAAATCCGCTCGACTGTCAGCCTTACAAAAGTTTCCGGTATATGAACGGAAGTTTCACCGGTTACGAAGCAAGACGAATGGCCAATAAGAACCTCAAAAGCGCATCTAGGGTTGTCTTGGTGTTTATAGCAATAATCAACCAACGCCCCGGCGATTCTATCCGCAATCTTGTCTGGGTGCATTGGTGATACTTTTTCTGTTATTATCATTTTATCTAATTACCTCCGAGAATTTAAAACCTGTAAATTTTCTTCCGTATTTTTTAGCAATTTCCCTGCCTCTTCGATTCATTTCTTCAATAATGGGTTTAGCCTCTACTTCCGCTTGATCATATGTTATAATTCCTTTTAACATTCTGCCTCTTATGTTCTGAATGGAATCTCTTAAATCTTGTCCTGTCATTTTGTTTGCTCCTTTTCAATATAAATATATTTTATACCTCAACATCGCCGATGTCCAGACTTTTTTCATCAATATCTTTAATTTCAACATCTCCCAATCTTTGAGATGCTTTTTTGCCATCTCCTTTTACAAACACAAGAACATTTTGGTGAACTTTGCAAGCTTTTCTACTTGCTCTAAATACTTTTCCGGCTCTCATCATTGCTGTGCCGAGCATTGTTTCTAAGACGATTTCATTATAATAATTAAATCCCGAATCTCTAAAGGCTTTTATTGTGTCGCCAAGGAAGTTATAATAATTCCCCGATTTATCTCTGACCTCTCCGATAACCCATACTACAAAAGAGTTGTCTTTTAGCTTTTTGTAAAGCTTAGATATAATAGATGAATATACGCTAATGAATTCTTTATAACCCATATTCGACAAATCTGCCGGATTGTCACTGTAAACCTCTAAATCTGCATATGGGGGGCAAGACAAGCACATATCAAAACTATCATCTGCAATAGTGTCTAAAACATCGTTACTATCTCCGCATATATAAGTGGGAGTATTTTCAGGAACGACATATGCCGAGTTGTCTTTGTTTGCCTCAATTTGCTCTGGCCTCAAATCTATGCCAGTATAATTTCTACCTAGCTTGTTGGCAACAATGCCTCTTACGCTACCGCCTGCGAACGGGTCTATAATAAAATCACTTTTTTTAGAAAACCAAGAATACATAAGCTCGCATAAAACAGGGTCGAATATTGAAGTAGAAGCCCAAGCCCCCGCTCCTGCCTCTTCTTTCTTTGCGTTTTGAAGCTTACCTAATCCCTCATAAAAAGTCCCGCGTCCCACCTCGCTTTTAATTCCGAGGTTTAGCCACTGTTTTTTTCTTTCCTGCCAAGATGATGATTTTAGAACGCTAAACGGGCAAGCGAGAAAGTTATTACCAAGACTTCCTTTTTCGCCGTCTTTGTATTTATCCCCAACATCCTCTACTTCCGGCAAATCAATTCCCATTTCCTCAAGATCTACCGCCTCAAAATCAGCATTAAGCAGTTCAATGTCAAACTCAGAACTATCCGAGGCGCTATTGTCCATAACAGCCAATCTCTTGCGTTTTTCGTCTGCGGTTTTTAAGTCCGTGCGCTTTACAACGATAAGCTCCGAGCCGTCCGATTCTACAACCCTAATCTTGGTGTCTTTATCGCATTGGCTAATTAATCCGTTGCCGCAGATAATTTCGTTTTCATTATCGATTACGACACTTCTCCCGAATCCGCACTCATCAACAGATTTACGGATTAAGTCTAAGTTCTTTTTCCCGTGTATGCGATAATTTCGGCTGTCTTGTTTCAAATCTCTTATTTGCATAATTTCCCCTTGGTTTTGCATTTAGCGTTTACTCAAAAACTTAAAGAATTTAGAATTAAACGCCTTGTCGTCTATCCGGTAAAGCTCCGGCTTAAATCTGTTTTCATAGTCAACACGCGCTAAATAGCTCTGGTCATATTTTTTACCATTTTGACCGTCATATATCGCTATTTTTCCATTTTCTTTGTAAATATTAACAACGTGTCCAGTTTCGCCCAATTCTTTTACTGGGTAGAAATTCATTAAATACCGCCAACCGTCTTGGACATCGTTTTGTAGGTATTCTTTAATGTCCTTTTCAGAGGTAAAATCTTTTTCACTTTTTAAGCGATTGCCGTCTTTATCAAAGAACATATCCTTTAGCTCGGCAGATGTCCATTCATCACCTTTATCGGCAACAACATCATATCCCCTTATTTGCGCCTCTTGGGCTAAACCACACACAGCGCAATTATCTTTGTGGCCTTTAGGATTAACATCCCTAACCTCATCAGGGCTTTTTTCTGAGCCTTTTTCGACACCGTTTATGTCTTTAGGCGCGATGTTAGATTCGTATTCGTTTTTCTTTTCTTCTCTTTCTTTGGTAATGCGTTTAATTGCTTGCTCTTTTGTTTCGCCGTCTAAAAGAGGAATTTTAGCCCCAGTGTCGGTTGTGAAAAACTGTATTTTGGAATTTTCCAACTCGTCAACCGTATAATCAAGTTGTCTAAACAACAAGCCGTTGTTTCTTTGCAGATTGTGCGCAATAGAACCGATTAAATCTTCCTCGCCTCTGGTCAAGCCCTCAAGCTCCTCAATGCCAACCAAAGCATTAACGATTAAATCACGCAAACGCTTAAAATTAGCCTGCGCGTCTTCGGTAACCTCAGGTGTCATTTCAGAAACAGTAGCCGTTATATCTTCAGATAAAGGAGCGTCAATACCACGCCCGAGATATACGGTTTCAATAACATCATCTACAATATAGCCAGAATCACCGGCAACACGCTCCGACAATAAATGTTCTGAATAAAATTCTTTGCCATTAGCCGAGTAGTGGATATCGTAAGCATAGTTTCCTATTGTCTTTAATTGACAAATAAGTGTATAAATTTTTGATATGTCAAACATATTTAAGCCCTCTGTTAAACTTACCTAAATAATAACATACTCCACCTCAAAGTCAACTACCAAAGATTATTTATAAAATCGCTTTCAAACTTAAACTCATCTTTGGCATAATTCCAATCGGTCGGCTCAAAAAGCTCCACAAGGCGGATTCCGGTTTCGCCCTCTGGCACTTCGTTTTTTTCTTCCGTTTCTTTCAAAACTAGGCTATATAATGGATTATTCATCAACTCAATAACCAACTTAATATGCGTTTTATCCGGCAATTTAACTTCTGCAACAAACATACGCAAGCCGTAAAGACTTCTTAATTCGTCCCGAATTTTCTTAAAGTCTTCCCACCCGTCAAATCTATAACTGCGCATTTTCTGCTTGTAGCCAAGTTTAACAGTTTCCATTTTCTCGTTAGTTACCGTAAAGCTATCGGTTAGCTTTTTGGATAAGTTAAAATAACGCTTTGAGCCTCTTTTGTAGATGATTAAAAACATATTACCCCCTAATCGTCATTGTCCAACTGTTCAAACAACTCAACCAAAAAATCGGGCTTTTTGCTTAGCAGATTAAGCATTCTTCGCAAGGCGACTAAGCGGTCGGTTGTTCTCTTGTATCTAGGCTTAGATCTTCCAGCGACATAGTTATACATACTGCAAATATTGCACTTTGTAAGGTCTGCCAGCTTTTGAGCTGACAAACCTGTATCTTTTTTAATTTCTTCGTATAAGTTCATTCTAGCACCCGAGCGAATCGCGGTAAAGTTCTAGCAATTCGTCCTCTCGTTCGACATCTGCTTTATTCATTTTTCGGATTTTAACAATTTTTCTAACCGTCTTTGCATCGTAACCGTCAGATTTAAGTTCAGCATACACTTCCCGAATATCCGCCAATAAAGCGGCTTTTTCTTCTTCTAAATGCTCAATTCTTTCAACAAAAGAGTTAAGCTTATTCATTTCCGTCTGTTCCATTGTGTTCATATACCCCCTTTTTAGTGTTAAATATCCAAGTTCTTTTTTCATTCACTTCCCATTTTCTATTTGCCTCGTTGAAAAGGCTGTCCATACCGTTTGCAAATAGCGTTGTCGCAATCGCGTAAGCGGTTTTGGGGCAAAAACGGTAAACGCCCCAGCAAGTAATTAAAACGTCCGCAAGCTCCCTAAAATAATGCTCTCTTTCGCCCTTAAAATCTGCCGTCATCGCCTCTTTTAGTTCTTCTTCAACTTTTCTTATTTGCGAATCTAAGGTTGCTTTAGGAAACAATGCCTCGTGTTTCATTGCTCCAGCCATCAAGTGAACTTTTAGTCTATCCATTAGTCAACCCTCTTAAAGCAAGTGCAATGACAAATACCGTGTTCTTTTACGTCAAACTCGCAAATCTTAGAGCCGCAAAAACGCAAGGGATTGTTACCATCGCAAGGACATCTTTTCCAATCATCGCCAAACATACGCTCTTTTGCTTTGGCGATTTTTTCTGCATTGTCTGTTAAAATAAATCCTTTTCCAACTGCCATTTCCTGCATATTATCTAAAATATCTTTATAATTCATTTTTTCTTTCCTTTATAAAATTTAAGCAATCATCTAAACTGCGCCATATTAAATAATTATATCCCTTTGCAGTTACAATTTCTTGAAATTGTCGTTGTTCTTTGCTCTGCCGCCCCTTTTCGGTTTTAAGCTCCACAAAATAAACTTTTCCGCTTGCCAGCACGACTAAATCAGGTTGCCCGACTGTATATCCCATTTTCTTGTGATGTGAAATATAACCGAGTCTTAAACGCTGGTTTCTGCCGAAATATTTTAATGCGTCCATAACATCGGTTTCAAAATGGACTATGCCGAATCTGGATAACAGCGTATGAATTGCATATTGTAGCCTATGCTCACTTATATTTTGTTTTTCCATTTGTTATACCTCAATCTGCAAAAATCCACTAAAGAAACATATTTAGTTATCCACGACATCGCCTTTTCAAACTCCTCTTTGCCTCTTGTGTGGTAGGCTCTATGGCAAGAAGAACATAGCGGTATAGACAGCCAATCATCGGATTTATAGGCTTCTCCGCTATACCCGACCTCTTTTAAGTGATGAACTTCTATATTTTGACTAGTTCCACACCATAAGCAAGGCTCTTTATGTTGATAGGCTAAATATTCCTTATCGTGTCTTGGAAGATCAACGAATCGCAAGCCGTCAATATCATCTTGCGTTATATGTCTAATCCAAGTATGACGAATACTCGGATGCAAATAAAGTCCCTCAAAGCATTTGGCGTGGTCGATTAAGTATATACACTTATCGATAAAGACGCTTGTTGTTTCGCAGTCCATTTCTGACAAACGTTTTGGCACTTCGTATCTTTCGCCATTAAAACGGGTTACTTGCTTTTTTAAGCGCTCATCGAGGTAGGCGCAGGCTTGATAAAAGTTTTCTTTTACCTCGTCCACGCCCCAGACCTCGCCCCTTGACTTATAGAACTCAATAACGCTGTCAATCAACGCGCCAAAGATAAAACCAAATTGTTGTTTAGTCGAATCCTTAAAAGGCTTACCATAATCAACAGACAAACTGCCATATTCTCGGAATTTGTTTGCCATATCCGACATTATAACGTCCATTTGCCTTTCGTTGTATATGGTTGTTTTGGTCATATAACCACCTTAAAACGGCAAATCGTCATCTAATACAGATTGTTGAGCGGCTGTGTTTTGAGTTTGTGTCAAATTAGCACCGGTTACTTCTTTACAAAGCACAACCATTCTTCCGGTTTTCTTTCCGTCCTTTTCCCAAGTGTCATACCCAAGCCAACCCTTAACTTCAATCTTATCTTTTTCATTTTGTGGCAAAACTCCAAAATATTTGCAATTAGCAAATCCATTTTGCGCTGTTCCGTTTTTATCCTTGCCGGCATAGAATTTGATTGTAAACGTTGTCAGTTTTTCTCCGACAATCTTTTTATTATAAACCCAACCGGATAATTCTATATTGTTCATATTTCCTCACTTTACTTGTAAATTTTCATTAATAACAATTTTTGCGCCCTCAAGCTCAATGCCGTTTTTCAAAGCCTCTTTAATAGCTTTTTTGTCGGCCTTGAACTCGTAAACCCCATAATCTTTGTTTTCGAATCCCTCGTCCAAAACCACCGCCTCGCTTTTTCTTGTGCTTACGGTAAACGTTCCGGCAATATCCTTATCGTTTCCGCTTTGGCTATGGATAAACATAATATATTTTTCGTTTCTCTCTAAAGCCTTTTCAAGGCGTTTGCGCTGTTCGGCGATTCTCTTTTCTTCAGCCTTAAAAGCTTCAATGTCGGACTTAATGTTTGCTCTTACTTTGCAAAGTTTTTCCAAGCCAAGAGATAACACCTCGTCTTTAAGCTCGCAGGCCGCGTCAAAATTATCTCCGATTTCTCCGGTTTCTTGGTCAAGTTGTTCTTCAATAAGATCTTGGGCGGCTAATACATCTTGATATATACTCATCATCTAACCTCACAATCTAAATTTGGATTTTGCAATTTTAACTTCATATCGCCGGAAGTTCTTTGTAATTTTTTGTATTCCTCGGAATCTTTGGTAAATTTGTCTTTCCACTTATACCAAAGCGAACCCAAAGTCTTTTCATTTGTCGCCGACCGAATAGCTTTGTCAAAATCTTCAAAAGAAGTTAGGTCATTAAAACCACCCTTTTTAATTCCGCAAGCCTCATTTGCATCATCGTCTTCGCACTCTAAGTTTAGCATAGGCAACAAAGAATAACGGCGCGCATAGGTTACTGCAGAACCTAATTGTTGCATATCTGGCTTGGCTGTTACCAAATCAAAGGTAGATTCCAAAAATTCACTGGTTTCAATATGGACAATTCTTGTTCGCAAAATATTTCCCTCAACATTTTGCAAAAGGACAAATCCGTTTTCGTTGATTTTTTCCTTTACCTCGTCAAAGATAGAGTTCAAATCTGCATATTTGGATTTGTAACAGGGATTTTCAGTTGACTTCTTAATCGAATCAATTGATGTCAAAAGTTTGCTATAAGCATTTAAAAATTCGGTTTTCATTATTTACGCTCCTTTTTTCTGTTTTCAAATTTTAGACTATCTGTCATTAAAAGCCTAAGCTCACACTCAAGCTTAGTTCTTTTGTTAGAGAACTTGCTTGTGTTTTTTATACGTTTTTCAAGCTCTGAAATTTTGTTGTAATCTGGCACTCTGTATTCTTTTTCGGTTTCGTATATAATATCGTTAGAGGCGGCATATTCTGCCGCACTTCTAAAACTTCCATAAACATACGGCTTGCCACTTTTCATTAATATTACCATATATTTTGCTCCTTTTGTTAATCTATATGTGTATAATATTATAATTATTTTAATATGTCAACAATAAATTTCCATAATTGTGCAATTTTTATAATTTGGAATCTTTTTCTTTTCGCAATACAAATCAAGCTCGTTTTTAATCTCGTTTGCAAATTCAACACTCACCATTAAATCAGTCGCTATTTTCTCAAGTGATTCTTGATTGTTAAGTTTTTCTTTTATCGAGTTTTTTAATTCGAATATAGGCTTGCTTGTGGATTCTATTTTCAAGATTTCATCGGCGAGAGCGTTTCCCTTCGGGTCGTTTATTATTTTTTTAACGCCCAAAATAATTGTTGTGTGGTCGCGGTGTAGCCGATTCCCAATCGCAGGATAGCTCAATCCTTTCTTTCTATATGCCAAATAACAAACTCTTTTAGCAAAGTCGTAATCTCTAGTAAATCGAGTAAACAATTCTCTGCCATTTACTTCAGTTACTCTCGCAACGGCCAAAATAAATCTCTGTGTTGCAAAATCATAATTTTCAAATTCTATTTTTTCTTTTGGCATAGATTATCTCCTAAAAGTTTAATATTCGGGTTTGTAAGGCTAAAACTGAATTGAGAGCCATAATATTTTTCAGCCCCTTTCGCCATTTCAGACGGAAATTCTTTTTCAATATCTTGCTTATTTCTAATCCACCCCAATAAGCGAGATACTTCCACATTCATAGCTTTCATAAATTCAATATCAAGCTTTATATGAGTATTGCCATTTTTATAGAGTTTGTATTCCATAAATAGTGAGCCGTCCTTGTAAAAAACACAGCCTTTAACGCCAAAGTCCTCTACAGGCATAAAATCCATCTTTGGGCTAAAGCCTAAATTTTGAGCGATAGCACAGAAGTCCTTTAAGACTTGTATGTTTTTCCCATTATTCCAACTATCAAATTCGCCGTGCCAGCCGACTTTTGTTTTGAAAAGGTAAGAACAAACTAGGCGGTAATCTAGCGTGTATCTTGTTGACTTTTCTTGACGATTCCAACGCCAGTCATCACGGTCAAATACCTTTTGATTGCTTTTATAGGGACGAACATTGTCATAGTCAGACAACTTGCGGTAAAACTCAATTAACTGCTCTTTATAGTAATTTGTTGCGTTTTTCAAAACCCATATAACAACCGATCGAATATTGCTCTCGCAGAAGTCAACAATGTTTAGCCGTTCAAACTTTTGAAAGAGCTGTTGCCTTGAATTTGCAGTCAAACGGTCGGTAATCTCCTCAAGGTGATTAAAAACCATTTGCCAGTATAAAATCTTTAGCCCCTCAATGCGTTTTTTAAGCGCTTCTTTTACCGCTTTATAATTTACGCCTATATCTTCTAAGGTTTTTTCATCAAGCGCGCATATAGCCCTAAAAGAGCCATATAGGCGTTGCATATCTTCTTGATATAGGTCGCAAAGGGCGATTATCTTATTTGGTGCTTCAACAATGTTAGAAGATACCCGCTTTTTTTCTTCTTCCTCTTGCTCGTAGTCGAGTAATTTTTTTCTTTCGGTTGATACCTCAAAAGTAGCTTCAAACCAGCGATCAAACGGAGTTCTTGTTTTTTCATTATCCCAAGAACGAAATCTATCGCGGGTAAGCTCTACAATATCAACCACAGCGCGGGCTTGGCGTTCAGCTCTTAAAAAGTCCATTGTTTTTATTGTGTAGGCTTTTGTTTTTGTAGCCTCAAGCATTGCTTTTATCTCGGCGTTATCTTTCCAGCGTTGAGGTATTACAAGAAAGGCTTGTTCAAAGTTTCCCTCATTTATTATCCGCTTTGTCCACTCCTCAAACTCGGAATAAGGCGGGTTGCAGAAAATAACATTACACTTTTTGTCAATCAGAGTGCAGGCGTTAAAATCTGTTCCAACAACAAAAACATCAGCAGGAAGACGGTTTATTAATACCTCCGACTTTTCTATTGCATAGTAAGTATAAGATTTGGGATACTTGCGGTCGCAAGAATTCTTTAAGCTGTTATTATACCGATCAATAGCCTCGTTTTTGCTGTCAATTAGCTTTTTAAGCCCGCAAAGGCCGCAACCAATGTCCAAAATATCTGTGTTATTTTCCCAGCGGATATGAGAATACACCTCGTTCAACATTTCATCAGTTGTCGGATACCACTCAAAATCTTGGTTATTTTCAGCTAAAATTGATAATAAATTTCTTGTTTCATTTTTCATTTGCATTTTCCTTTCCTTTTGGCATTTTTGCTTTTCAAAATAATGTTAATTGTTTTTTGTAATCGTTAAGTCGTTCAACACCAACATTAAACCACTTTTCGCTTTTCTCAATAGCTATGCACTCTCTATTTAGCTTGTGGCAAGCGACCATAACAGTTCCGCTTCCACTAAAGCAATCTAAAACCGTATCACCCTCATTTGTTAGGTTTACAATGATTCGCTCAATGTCCTTTAGATTCTTCTCGTTTGGGTGTGATGTTTCTTTTTCGTTGCCTGTTATGAAATAGGGAATCTTGTCCGCATAGCGTTTTGAGCATTCAATTCTTCTATCAGTCAAGTGCATAAGATATTCATTGCTTAGCCAAGTATTATTTGTCATCGGCATTGGATTCTTTTTGCAAAGGGGCAAAACAAAGTAATTATATCCTTTTTTCTCTGCATATTGCAGAAAAGGCAAAATATCTCTTTTGCCACCAAACTGGCAAACGTTAGGATAAACACACTTTGAAACAAGCAAATCCAAAAAGTCCTCTTTGAACCAATTAGCGTCAAGGCTAGTCCACTCCGCCATTTCTTTGTAAATTTCACGCTTTCCGGCTAATCCTCTACCGTGCGCCTCTTGTCTATACGGAGGGTCATTTAATACAAGGTTTACAGAATGGTTTGGAATATCTTTTAAGGACTCTAAGCAATCTCCATTAATAATCATTTCCGAGTCTCCAAGAATTAGTTAAATCTTTTAGCGCTCCAAAAGACGAATCGCCTTTTTTATTAACATTCCTTAAAACAGCGTCAAAATCGTTGAACAAACCAGCTGAACAAGCTCTTTTGTATTTTTCAGAACGCTCAACAACCTTATCATCGTTCTGTAAATGCAAATAATCAATCTTTCCTATTGTTTCTTCCAGCCTTTGTCCAATAATATACTCAACAGCTCTTCGATAATCCGGCAAATAAAATTCTTTATTGATTCCAAGTTCTTTATCTCTTTCCATATACATATTTTCAATGCTAAAGTATTTTCCGGATACCTTTGAATGTTTTTCTTTTGTAACGTCTTTTTCAGTTGACAGCATCGCTAAAATTTTAGCAACCGTTGGCTTTGTCTTGTTGCTTGTATATCTCCAATAGTTATCTATCGCCCTAAACACGTCAAGCATATCATAGTCTTCAAAAGCTTTTGAATATGCTTCATAACGCTCGCCGTTCTTATTTCTCCAAATATCCATATCCGATTCGCTTCTTTCTGTTTCAGAATACAAATCAAAGATATGTTTTAAGATCTCTTGAGTTTTTTCCATTTAACACCTACCAATCAGAATCTGATGCTTGATTGTTTTCTTCCTCTTGTTGTTTTCTTCGAATCTCGTTTTGTTTTATAAAATACTTCGCAGTAGTGACAAACCACTTCTTTTTTACTTCTTCCGGTTGAGCTTCCAACCAGCTATTTCTCATCATACATTCGGCTCTTAAGTTGAGATAAGGATAAGCTTCACGCCAAAGATTAAAATCTTTTTCATTTAGTTTAATTATTGAAAAATTTATTGGATAAATATTTTTATTTTTTAAACTTTCATTTTTGTTTTTTTTCTTTTTCTTCTTTATTATTTAAAAAGGAGTGACCTAACTCTGACCTCTGACTGACCTCACTCTGACCAAAATTTTCTGCATTTTTCAATGAGTTATGCTGATTTTTTCCACTTAAATTATTTGTTCCACCTCCTGAATTTCTTAAAAACAGACTCGGTTTCACTCCAAAAAATGCCAAATCTACATCAGAGCTGGATTCAATTTCTTTGTTTTCGAACGCAAAAACAAAGCATTTTTCTAAAAATTCTTGTCGTTTTTTTCGGGATTTTAGTCGGATATACACCTGATATACGTTGTCTTGTAAACTTAAATATTTACTCATTTCCTGCGTCTTTCAAAAAGGTGGGTATAGAACCTATTCGGTTTTTAGTTTGCGCAGGAAATATAGATTAAACTATACCCATATACAAAACTTCCCGCGCACAAATTACAATAATACGAAAAAAAATTAATTTAAAGTTAATTTTTACATCTTGTGCAAAAAAATATTTATTGACTTTCATAAAGCTTCTACATATAATTGAAAACGCAAAGCGAGCCTAACGCTTTGTGTCCCACTGGGACGCTCCTTTCGGCGGCCCCTATCAGAAGATAGGGGCTTTTTTGTAAAAAAATGTGAAAAAGTGTTGACATATAGAAAATAATAATATATATTGTTAGCATAGTTAAACAAAAGGAGCAAATAAACAAATGTATATCTTAAGCGAATCCATAAAGAAAGAACTTTTAAAAGAAGTTGAAAAGACTGAAATCGATGTTACTCAACTAAATTCATATCACTACGACAGAAATCCCTATGGTGTTGAAGAGCAGCTAATTGGCTCATCATCTTGTTCAGAATGGGATGAGGACGAAGAATGGGATGAGAAAGTTAAGGAGTTAGCAAAGAACATAAAAGATTACGGGATTCTCGAATATGTTGATTTGTCAGACGATGAAAAAATCATAGCTGATGAAATAACTATGTCCGCCTATCTTTGGCTTTTATCTTTAGTAGAGAACAGTATATGAGGTTATCAAAGTTTGGATTTATAGACAGCGGTTTGCTTTTAGGTTTTTACTCAACGGAATATCAATTTGATATTTATTTATTGTTTTTATTAATAAGATTTGAAAAAATATATTGACATATTAAAATTTTTAATATAGTATGTAAGTATAAGATGAAAACAACA
>ERZ1034928.169-NODE-169-length-41106-cov-15.926871_pt1 | contig 41106 bp, 53 predicted proteins | sample MGYA00520627_ERZ1034928 | MGnify/ENA primary metagenome ERZ1034928 (study PRJEB33766, sample SAMN09781755) | gut metagenome | biome: gut microbiome | host: Homo sapiens | place: Madagascar | study: EMG produced TPA metagenomics assembly of the PRJNA485056 data...
TGGGCGTAGAAGCCCGAGCTGCCGATCTTGGCGGAGTTGCCCGAGCTGCCGATCTTGGCGGAGTAGCCCGAGCTGCCGATCTTGGCGGAGTAGCCCGAGCTGCCGATCTTGGCGGAGTTGCCCGAGCTGCCGATCTGGGCGTAGTCGCCCGAGCTGCCGATCTTGGCGGAGTTGCCCGGATCAATGTCACTCTTCGGCATGTTGTCGATTGTCTGTTCCTTCGTATAATCGATACACGCCTTGATAAATCCAGCAAAACTCAGCTTCGCGCCGATATGCAGTTTCTTCGTTGCGAATTTCCCATCGCTTCCGGAAACCGGCGGATCTAACGCTTTCACCTTTGCAAAATCTGAAAAATTCCCATTCTCATCTACAAGATCGTAGAAATTCAGGCAGTCGAAAGGATTGACGCAGTAGTGCATCATTCCTTTGCCGCAGATCGCGCCGCCAGCCTCTTCGTAGTCCGTGTTCTCGGCATACTGCTTGCCTTGGCAGATCATGCCGGATTCGAATGCCTTAAAGCCTTTTGTGTTTTCCATAATAGTTCTTCCTTATGCTGTCCTTTCCCGAAACCCAAGCGCACCGGCCAGTTCCGTTTCGCTGTACTCATCTTTTACATAATCCGTGAAGCATTCTGCGTGAAGCAGGACGTCTCCGCAGCAGAAGCACTCGGTTCCTTCGTAGATATCCTCCCGGCAGTATGCGCACTGGCCGACGATCTTCGGTTCCGGCTCTTCAATGCCGAGATACAAATTCTCACCATTGTATCCCATTGCGTTCCGCCTCCTCTCTGAACAAGCGTTCGCACAGGCTCTGCACAGTCGCGCAGCCGATTGCCTCACACAGCCGTTGCAACGCCTCCGCACCGCTGTCTGTCAGGCGGAAGCAATAACGGCGGCGCTTCTTTCGGTTCTCCGGCTTCGCCGCTTCTGCGGCCTCCAGCGCCTTGATAAGCGTCTCGGCCTCCGGCAGCAGCTTCACGCCGTAGTCCTCCGGGTGCTCACACTTGGCGAGCAATGGCCGGTCGAACTTCGGAAACTCCGCCCGGACGGCCTTGACGCAGGCTGCAGCGCCGCATTTCCTTCGGATATCAGGTATACTTGACATATTTCCCTTTCTGCCTTATACTAAAGGCGCATTCAGGTTTTCTTCGGCCTCTGTCGCGTTGCAGCGCGGCAGAGGTCATTTCTTTTTTGTGCGCTCTCGGATAAGCTTGCAGGTCGCGTCCCACTTCTCGAACAGGAGCTCCCAATAGATGCCGCAGGAGAATCGGCCGTCTGTGGTGCAGCCGGAGCTCCATAGCCCACGCTCCTTGCAGATCTCGCAGGGAGTCTTCAACAGATCCGCGTCCGTCATGCCAGCCCGTACAGGAGCGCTGCCAGTGCGACCATGCCGGTCAGGACGCATTCATACGTCATTTCTGCCATCCCGGCCATTGCCGACAGGATCATCGCCGCGCCGCTCACCCAAAGGCACAGCCCTTTGACGATCCGCAGCGTCGCCCTGCGGGCCTCCAATTCCTCCCGCAGCCGTTTCCGGCGTTCCTCAGTCTTTTCCACGACTGCAAGGCTCGTTCTCATGCAGTTCCCTCCTTTTGTTTTCTGTTCTTTGCTTTGCTGTTCCTTGCTTTGCGATTCATTGCCATAGCTGATCTTTGCGGTGCTGCGCCATGCCACTGCCAAACCTAGCCTCGCTCTGCTTTGCCATTCCGCTGCTTTGCGCCGCAACCTTACCACCGCTTAGCCACTCCCTAGCTATGCGTATCATTTCGATGATTTGCCATGCCGCTGCTACGCTCATCCGGGCCAATCCACGCCCCGCCGTTACATCGCCGCCCTTAGCAGCGCGGAGCCATACATTGCTGCGCCATGCTATGCCATTGCCCTTCGCCGCGACGCCACGCCGTTGCGCTTCCAAACTATGCTCAACAGGGCTGTTCTCTTGCATCTCTATGCATTTCCACACTTTGCCCTTGCTTCGCTTAACCATGCCGTTGCGCTGTCCCGCTTATCAATGCCGTGCACTTCCATTGCATAGCGAGTCCAAGCGTCGCATGGCCGTGCCCTTGCACTTAATCCGCCAGAACCTCGTAGGTAAATCTGCCCTTGCCGGAGTTCCGCCACTGGCCGAGGCCGCGCATACGCCCGTAATCCAGCCATTCCAGAACCGCATCCTTATGGGATTTTTCGTCGAACATCACGATATCAAGCTCAATCGAGCTGCCAGCCGGGAGTTCTTCGGAGTTTGCAAGGCTGACGCGTTCGCCCTGCGGGGTCTGGGCGCGCAGCGGGCGCTGACACTCGGCGATATCGCCGTTGACCGTGATCGGAATCATGCGCGGCTCTACAAAAATCAGGCCGTCGATGATCTTCCTGTAGGCTTTCAGCGCACTGGACTTCGTTGTCTTCACACGGGACAGCATTCCGCAGGCGTCCTTGAAAAAGCCCTTGATCTGGTAATCGTAGAAGATAGGCCGTCCATCTGCGCGCGGGAAAACAGTCTTGCCCTTGTCGGCAACAGCGTCCGCGCCGATTGCCGCGATCTCGTCTTCAATCGTACCGGCGTCCGGGGCCTTGCTTGCGATAAAGTCCCGCGCAATGTTCTCGTTGCTCGGCCATGTGCCAAGAACCGGCTCCAAAAATGTAAGTTTTACTCTCATATTGTCCTCCTTCAATTATTTCCTTTAATAATCGATTGCGTTCAGAAACACTTCGCGCGGAATGCCGATCTTCTTGCAAATTGCCATCATCCCGCGAAACTGCTTCCCCTGCGGGTCTTTCATCCATTCCACCAACGTGCATTTCGCGGAAACCCCGGCGGGCCTCATAAGATCGTCATATGTAAAATTTGATGTTTCCAGATAGCCCTTAATGAGCCGCCGCATATTCAGAGATGTGTTATCTCTCCCCAGCTTTACTGCCGGCATACTGCTTCCTCCCTTCCTCCAAACTTGCCATAAGCTGCTCGTCCGAGATTTTCAGAATCTCTTTGAGTACGGGCCAGTGCCGCTTGCGCGGGGCATACCGCCCGCTCTCCCACAACGATACCGCCGACCGATTGACGCCGCAGCGCTTTGCAACGGCCTCCTGACTGATGCCTAAGCGCTTTCGCCAGTACCATAGCGGATATCTGTTTTCGTTTTGGCTGATACTCTCGCCCCCTTAAAACTCATATTTGTGAGGTTTTCTATTGACAGGCCGGGGGCGCGGGTGCTAATATGGTCTTGTCTGGAAACCATATACACCCTTGCCCCGGCGCTGCCCGTCAGCGCGGTTTACACAGGTCACACATATCCAGCTGGATAGTGGCAAATATTTGGTGAAGGGAGTGATGCCCAATGAAGAAATTCTTTAAGGCCATCATGTCAATTCACCGTGTCTCCGGATAACGCCTGCCAGTAACCAAACGAGGCGTTATATACCGAATTGGTGCTGCGGTGGTACAGGAACCGAAACGTACCAGCTATGCGGTAAAGCAGATGTTGGAAGTCTGTTCGGCCCCGGCCTACCAGAGCCGGGAACCAGCCGAACCGCATAGTCGAGACTGTAACCTGTGGGGAGCCGTCCGTGTTCCAACCACGGGCGTGTTTCTCCGCTTGCCCTCCTGACAGGTATATAATAACTCACATTTTCACGATTTGCAATATATAAAACGTGATTTTGTGAGGTTTGTAACATTGCACAATTTGTGAGGTTTCAACATGGACATTATGCTAGAACGTATCCTTTCGCTTATCCCTAAAAAGGAAAACGGAGACTTTCAGCACGGGTCTCAAAAGGCTTTTGCAAATTCAATCGGGCTTAAAAGTGGCAATCTGATTGCCGATTGGATAAAGGGCAGGAGCGAATCATACACGAACTACCTATACGAAATTTCCACCAAGTACAACGTTTCTCTCGAATGGCTGCGCGGGGAAACGGACGATCCAGCGCCAAAAAAAGAGCGCACCATGTCTGGTGCGCTCTCGGATGCAGAAATTCAGTTGTTGGAGCTGTTCAGGAAACTGCCGTCGGACACGCAGGAGCGGTTTCCCGCGCTTCTTGAAGCGACATTAAAAGCACAAGGGCTGCTTTAAGCGCCGCTTCCGGGTCGTTTGACTTCCGTATCAATTCAAGTACCGCGATTTCCTTTTGCTCCATGCGTGACCTTCCTTTCTCTGTTGTGGATGTGACTTCATTCTAGTACGTTTGTTTGATTATTTCAATAGGCAGTTTTTCACAAAATCCGTATTCAATTTTCTACACGAAAATTTTGAATAAGTACAATTTATAGGAAAGAAGGAATGATATGATGAAACGAAAACAGACTGTTGCTATGCTCCTTGCCGCCGTGTTGCTGCTTTTGTGCTTCTCTGGCTGTTCTGATTATTCGCTATCGCAATCCCAGCTTGACGAAATGCTGAAAGAAGCAGCAGATGACGGATACACGAGCGGTTACACAGAAGGTCAGGCTGTAGGATATGAAGCCGGACTAAAAGACGGTCAAATCAAGCCAGATGATGTATACCATAACGGTTATGTTCGTGGCTATGCAGATGCCAGCACCGTTAATACGGATGATATTTACCACAACGGCTATGTTAGTGGTTATGAAGCCGCGAAGAACGAGATTTCATCTGGCGATGTGGATTCGATACGAGAAGACAGCTATAATAATGGATATAATGCCGGAAAAGCAGATGGATACCAGCAAGGATTTGATGCAGGAAAAGCCGCTGTATCAAGCTATTCCGCGCCGAGTGAGCCGACCGGGACGCAGGCTTCCGCTGCTGCTCATGAACCGGAACCACAGCCACAGCCGCAGCAAGAAACCGCTCCGGCGGTCGCAACGTATGATTACATCATCAACACCAACACCGGCAAATTCCATTACACATGGTGCAAGAGCGTAAACAAAATGGCTGAGAAAAACAAGTGGTATTATACCGGCACACGCGATAGCGTGATCGGGATGGGATATGTCCCGTGCAAAAACTGTAACCCGTAAATCCGCCCCGCCGCCCGCTGGAAAGCGGCGGGGTTTCCCTCGCAGCGAGTGGGAGCGCCGCTTGAGTACGTTTCCAGCGTAGCAGATAATATTTGTAAAAGTCTACACCCCAGATTGCAAATCGCTGCTCAGAATTACGAAAACGTGTATTCAAAATTGCGAATTTTAACCTATTTTTGGAATTTTTCTGTTGGAGGCGTTTGTTTTGACATCAATGGAGAAACTAGCACCATATTTTGAAGCCTATTCAGAAAAGGTCAAGCGGAGAAGAAATGAAGTCGGGATGACGATCAGTGCGCTTTCGGATAAGTCCGGCGTCCCATACTCAAATGTAAGCCGTGTGAACTCTGGCGTGCAGGCAAACCCACTGTTGTACAACGAAGCTGCAATCGCCGATACGCTCGGTCTGTCGCTTGATGATCTCTGCGGGCTTGATCATGCAGCCGGAAGTCAAAGTGAATTGCGGGAGCAAAACAATAATCTTAAAGTCGAGAACGCGGGGCTCACCGCAACAAACGAGGCACAGGCTGCGCAAATCAAGTCTATCCACGCGGTTTGTTATGTGCTTGTATTTTTCTGCCTGATTCTCGCAATGTCGCTGGTCGTTTATCTTGTCATTGACTCACAGGTCACAGATGGCGGTATTATTCGAGGCGGAAAACTATCAATTATGGCTTGGGCGCTTATTGGTCTAATCGTTGCGGCTGTCATTGCTGTGGGCGTTACAATATCGCATATCATCCGCAAGGAGAGCAGAAATGAAGAAAGTCAAAGTCCCAGAAGCTGAAAAGCTTCCGTCCGGTTCCTACCGTTGCCGGGTGATGGTGAATGGGAAATCAAAATCATTTACAGCAGATACAAAGCGCGACGCGGAGCAAGCCGCTTTGGAATATAAGATATCCGCAGAGCAGGAACAAAAAGAAATCTGCTCTTGTGGGCTTCCACTGACAAAGGCGATTGACGAGTACATCAGCGCAAAAGACGCGATCCTTTCACCGGCTACAATTCGAGGCTACCGTGTCGTGCAGAAGAATCGTTTCCAGTCGCTCATGCAAACCAGATTAAATAACATTTCATTTATGAATCTGCAAAAAGCCGTCAACGAGGAAGCCAAGACGTGCAGCCCGAAAACGATCCGAAACGCCGTAGGCCTATTATACGCCGTTCTAAAATTCCACGGCATAGATATGCAGCCTGTAGCGCTGCCGCAGAAGATCGACAAGGAAAAACAGATCTACACGGAAGACGAGCTGCGCAAGCTTTTCGACACTGTGCGCGGAACAGACTTAGAAATCGTCGTGCTATTGGCCTGCTGGCTCGGTATGCGCCGCTCTGAGATCATCGGTCTGAAATGGGAAGACGTCGACCTCAAGAAGAAATCTCTGCTCGTGGCCTCCGCCCTTGTGCTGGATGAAAACAATAAATATGTTGAGAAAGGAACAAAAACAGAGAAGTCAAGAAGGAGGTTTACGCTCCCGGATTACATCGTCGATCTTCTGTCCAATGCGCCGCACGACGGCCCCCGCGTTATAATGACCAGCCCGCAGACAATTCGGAACAGGCTCGTCGCGGCGACAGAAAGGGCCAGCATTCCATTCTATGGGCTTCACGCGCTGCGGCATATGAACGCTTCTATCATGCTGTCCCTGAACACGCCCGACAAATACGCCATGGAACGCGGCGGCTGGTCGTCTGATAAGACCATGAAGAAGATATACCAGCATACTATGACAGCCGAGCGCGAGAAAGTCGATGCAAACATCGACGCATATTTTGACGCGATTGTGCAGAAGCAAACACCGCGTCGCTGGCATATCAAAAAATCCAATTTTGCCACGATTTTGTCACGCAGTCAAAAAGCGTAGTATTTTCAGGCACTATGTCGTTTTCAGCAAGGGTTCGAATCCCTCATCCCCTGCCAGAAAGAAAGTCCTGCAATCTCGACGGATTGCAGGACTTTTCCTTGTATATCAATGCTTTCAGGCATTTCGGGCGGTATTGTTTTTGCGAATGAAGACTGGTTATCCAGAATGAATTTTGATTTTTCAGAACGCATTTTTGCCACGAATTTTGCCACGAAATCAGGACGCTACATAGTGGTAATATGCGCTGGTCTTCTCTTCCGGGCCACCTGCGTCCTTATCGTCGAGGAAAGCGACGGTCATGTCCGTGTAGTAGTCCTGCGTGTCGACGCCGTGCTTCTTTGCCGTCTTGTGATAATCGCTGTAGATCATGTTCATCGCGGCATACCAGACAGCCGGGTCGTAGTGATACCCTCTGGATACCATGACTGCCGTCGTCTGCGCCATCGGCCAATGCGGGCCGGTCGTTCCGTCCGTGTTCTCCATGCGGGCCGTCCACTCTTTTGCATCGTCCTCGGTAAATTCCATCATTTTCGTGGACTCACGAAAATGGTCACCACCCAGCTTATGCAGCGCACAGATAGCATCCGCATACACTGTAACTTCCTCCGCGCGCCCCAGCGTCGCCGGGCGCTCCATGACCTCATGCAATTGCTTTTTCAGCTCTTCGATATACTGCTTCATATCACGCCTCCTGAATGAATTTATAGAGCTTGTCCACGTCGTTCTGGTCAAACTTCAGATCTCCGATGAATGGAACAGACACAGACAGCTTATTTTCGAATTTCGGTCTTGCCGCGCTGTACAGGCGGTCAATGTCTATATTTCCCTGCTCGTCCATGATGTGCATGAGCTTGACTGCCGGATTATCGCGCAGGCTCAGAATATAGTCCCTGCTCCCGTCCATGATGAGCGCAAGCGCAACGCCCGCGCCGATCCCTTTCCCGCTCGGCAGGCGTGGAATGATCTCTGTATCGGCGAACCGTACTGCGCCGCGCATAGCCTGATCTATCGTCACTGTCATACAGATACCTCCGTTTTAAGTTGGGGCGGCTATTGCCGCCCCTTGCATTTAGCCCTCGCTGGTGGTCGCCGTGCTGGTCGGGGCCGTCCAGCTGTTATAACGCTGCATCGGCTCCGGGCAGATGTTGGCAATGGGGATCACCGTCTTGGTCATGCCGGACAGAGTTGCGATCTCGTTCTGCATGCAGGACAGGTTCGCCGTGGTCTGCGCGTTGATCACGCGCTGCTGGCAAAGCTGCTCTTCAATGGAACGCATTCTGCCGTCCGTATACTGATACAGTTCGAGCATTTTCTTGTCGGTGTAAGTATTCGCGTCGCGCAGCTTGACTTCCGTTTCCAGCTCCGCGATCCGCGCAGACTGCCCAGCCTCGTACCGGCTGACATAGTGGTTGTCACTGTCACTTGCAGCCATAGCAGCCGCCGCAGCCGGATTCGCGCCGAATCCGCCGAGGATACCGCCGAGGCCACCGTTCAGAACGCCGAGGCCCGTACCGATTGCGCCAAGCGTTACGCCGAGGTTGCCCTTGCCATTGCTTGCGTATTCCATAAAAATCCCTCCGAAAAAGTAGTAAACCGGCCGGTTTCTATCATCATTCTGAGGGAAAACGCCATCACAAAAAACCAAGCGCAGGCCCATATAAAGCGCAAAAAAGAGACAAGCGCGGACTACTCCGCGCCTGCCTCTAACAGGATTGCTGTACAACGCTTGATAATGCCCTTCATGCCGTTTACGGAAAATCCGTATCGTTCTGCCAGCTGTTCCGCTGTTTCCCCATCACAGATGTTCCTGCGCATGATATCGCGGTATTTGGCATTCAAGATCCACTCGGAAATCAAGTGCTCCCACTCGCTGCGCGGCCTCGTCGGAAGACCGCGCTGCATCGCTCAATCTCCGAATACGCCCGTGCGGTCAAGAATGACCAGCATACGAACATTGTCCTCGGCAAGGTCGAGAATCAGATCTTCACCTTCGCCGCCCTTGCCCTTGAGCAGACCCTTTTCTACCAGCTTGTCCAGCGTTGCACGATATGTTGCATTGTCAACATCGCGCAGTTTTTCGTATCTCACTTCACACGCCTCCTCTAAAAGCGTTTTGAATTTTTCCCATGCGGCCTCGTTGATCATCGGAGCCGGACATTCTTTCAGACTGACGTCATAGTGCCGCACAACGTACTTGACGTTCGGCAGCTGCTTTTTGAGCTGAGCGTACAGCTCCGCCGCATGACGCTGCGTTTCCTCCGGGATGTAATACCGCTTGTTTCCGTCGGTATGGCTTACCATTTCGATGGATACCGAGTTGTAATTGTTGACGAACTTGCCATACGGGCCCTTGCTGCCGTCGCCGACAGCCCACGCGACGGTATCCAACGGCACGCACTCGTAGTCCGTATTGCCCTCGTCTACGACATAATGCGCAGAGGCTTTCCGGCCCTCGCTGCCGCTCTCAAAATACCGGGCGTTTCCCTTGGCAGTCGCCATTTTCCCGACATTTGCGGTGTAGTGGAAGACGATTGCCTGAATGGCGGCAAGACTGCGCTTGCCGCCGTGCCATTTTGCCCGGATGGAGCTGTCAATGGTCAGGCTCATTCCTCCTTGACCTCCGGCAGACCCGCGACGCTCGTCAGCAGGGACAGGATGCCTGCCAGCGCCGAAGCTGACGCGACGAGCACCCAGTTGACCTCTGCCAGCGCAACGCTCGTGCCGATGGTCGCTACTGCCGTCTGTGCGACAGTCTTGATCGCGCGGATACCCGCTGCTTTCCACCATTTTGCGTTCATATGTATGTTCTCCTTTCAAAATTCACGCCTTGCGGCGGTGTTAATGTTGGTCGTGTGCTTCCTTGTTCAGGTGCTTTTCCAGCTTATCCAGAGCGTCCTTACAGGGGCCGTCGCAGCCCTGCTCAATCAGCCCCTGCAAAGCACCTTTCAGGCCGTAGCAAAGAAGCGTCTGTTCTTCCTTGATGCTGCGGATATCCTGTTTCTGCAATTTGATGCTCTCGACGGTCTTATACAGCGCAACGACCGCGCTGACAATGACGCCGAGCGCACCGATAACCTTGCCGACCGTGATGATCGTTTCCCAGTTGATGTACATACGGCGCTCCTTTATTCATATTGCCATGCAATGGCCCCGTTGACGGCAGGCGTCGTTTCCGCCGCGTTCAGGCTTTCTCCGCGCGCCATCAGCGTTGTGTAACTGGTGTCTGCTTCGTGAACGCCGGTAGACCGGTTGAACATTTTGTAGACCGTATTCAACGCTCTCGGCGTGGCTGCCTTGTCCGTATCTGTCCGCGTTACTGAGTCGACCAGCCACGTGATGCCTTTCGCGCCAGTGCTGGCGCTCGGCAGGTCGCCCCACGTGCCGTCGCCTTTCAGCCACTTGTTCTGCTGTCCCTTTGCCGGAGCCGGGACAAAGCCAGCTGCGCCTGCCGCAGAGCTGGTCGCACCAGTAAATTCCTCCACATCGGCGTTATCCCCTTTCGGCCCCTGCGGGCCTTGTGGCCCGGTATCTCCCGTATCCCCTTTTGGGCCTTGAGGGCCGGTCTCACCTTGCGGGCCCTGCGGGCCGGTCTCACCGGTATCTCCCTTTGTCCCGGGCTCGCCCTGTGGGCCCTTGATGTTCACACTGGCCGGATTCGTCTTTCCGCCGTCGTTCGTCCAGCTGAGAATGCCGCTCGCGGAGACGGACGGCGTGAACGTCGTGCCGTCCTTTCCGGGCGAGCCGTCCGCGCCGGGGCTTCCGTCCGCACCGGCAGGGCCAGCCGGGCCAGTACTGCCCTGCGGCCCCTGTTCGCCCGGGTCTCCCTTCGCACCGTCCGCCCCCTGCTCTCCTTTGTCGCCTTTCTCGCCCTTCTCTCCACGCGAGGGTTTTCCTGTGTCCGTCGAGCCGAGATACCAGTTGCCGTTTGTGCCGATGGTCGGGGTCACGCCGTCCGAACCAGCCGGGCCGGTCTGGCCGGTGGCTCCCTGCGGCCCGGTCGGCCCCTGCGGGCCGGTTGGGCCAGTGTCGCCTTTCTCGCCCTTCGCGCCTTGCAGCGGGCCGTTATTGACCCACGTCCCGGACACGCCGTCGTAGATATAAATGTCATACGGTTCCGCCGTTCCGACACCGTAAGCATCGCCCGCCGCCGGGCTCTGCACGGATGCTTCCAGCGCCGAGGCTGTCGCATAGTATCCCTTCACCAGAAAGCCCGCGCCGGTATCCCCCTTCGGCCCAGTCGGGCCAGCAGGCCCCTGAGGCCCGGTTTCGCCCTGCGGGCCTGTCGAACCCGTTTCGCCCTTTGGGCCCTGTTCGCCGGGGTCTCCTTTGTCGCCTTTCTCGCCGGGCTCTCCCTTGGGCCCGGTGTCTCCGGTCGCACCCTTCGGCCCCTCCTGGCCCTGCGGGCCGGTATCGCCTTTCGGCCCCTGCGCTCCGGTCTCGCCCTTTGCGCCTGCGGCCCCATCCTGCCCCTCCGCGACAATGCCGGTATCCTGCGTCCCGACAAACCAGTGCTTGTTGCTTCCGATGTGCGGCGTCACGCCGTCTGCGCCGGAAGGGCCCGCTGCACCCGTCGCGCCGGTGTCGCCCTTATCGCCTTTCTCACCCTGCGCGCCAGTGTCGCCTTTCTCGCCCTTTTCCCCCTGCGCACCGGCAGGGCCAGCCGGGCCAACGGGGCCCGCAGGGCCGGTGTCGCCCTTGTCCCCTTTGTCGCCCTTGTCCCCCTTATCGCCTTTGATCGCGTTCTTGACCTGAATCGCCATCGCGTCGGGCTCCACGGCCATATTCAGCCGCTGTTCAAATACTGCGTCAGACATAACTACCTCCTACAGAAGCTCTTCCACGCCGACAACGGCGATCTCCGTTGCCCGGGAATTGCCGTTCTCGTCTGTGAACGTCATCTGGCAGCGGGCCGGGCGGACAGTCAGACTGTCCGCGTCGGCTTTCGGAACCTCCACCGTGAAGTGCGTGGCGTCTGCGACCGTCGGCGTATAGGTCTTGGAAAAATCGTCTCCCTGCACGATCTTGAAGCTGAGCCCCGAACACTGCGTCAGATCAACGCCGCGCATCGTGACATACAGGACATTTTTGATTTTCTGTACCATGGATACCTCCTATCTGAGACGATCCCAGATTTTCTTCATGGTGCTTTCAGCATAGTCATTTTTCTTGATGCTGATTGCCATTGCGTACTTCTGCTCTCTGGTCAGGTCTGTGGTGTTAAGATAATCGCAGAACCACACCCATACCTTACTGTAGCCCATATCTTCCAGCTCTTCACTGCTTGGCCGATTTTCATACTCGACGATAGCGTCTACATAGTCTGCCATCTTTGCACCGGTATCTTTGACATTGTGAGTCCAACCAGACTGGTACGTCGTAGAAAGCTCACTCTTGGCTGTCGACGTGTTGATATTTCCCTTGCGCAGCTGCTCGGAAAGGTAGGAATACGTCGTGCTCGCGTCCTTGTAGAACGCCATCCGGACAGCATTTTTCTGGTCTTCCGTCCAGCGCTTGGTCGTGCCGGAGATCCACTGCTTGTCCAGCCATGCGTTAAACTGATCCTTCGCGCTGTTCGTGACCTTGCCGTCCTCGTCTGTCTCATCTTTGATATTCGCCTTGGCATTCGACGCCATCAGCATCATTTCAGGCGTAACGCCCGCACTCCTGCCGTAGCGGTCATAGGCCTGCACAGCGTCGTCGGAAAGAACGGCCAGCGCTAACGTATCGTTCAGCTCGTCCTTCTGATAGGCCGCAAGCGCCTTGTCGAATTTCGTCTCGCCGTCAGCCGACTTGAACCGGGCGTTGATTGCCTCGTCCATGAAATACCGCGCCAGCTCCTTGCTGCTCTTGCCGGAAAGCTCCTTCTGCGCCTCCGTCAGCTCGCCGCCGTACTTGGACGCTTCGACCGCCGTAAAATAGCTGTCTGCCTTTTCCTTCGCGGAATTGACGATCTCGTCAGACAGACCAACGTAATCTGCCCCAGCGAACTGCTGGTCGATCTTCCTGCGCTGCTCCTGCGTCTCCGGGGATAGATAGTGCTGAGAACTGACAGCAGCGGAAATCAGCGCATTCGTCCGGTCTGCCCCGGACTTCTCCAAAATCTTCTGCGCAGAGGATTTCACTTCGTACCCAACGCCTAGGCTGTCCCGCGCCTGCTCCGCCGCAACGTCCTTCGCCTGCTTGAGAATTTCGGCTTTCATGCTGTCCGGCATGGCCTTGTAATTCTTGTCGTTCATGAGCGAGGTCACAGCGGCAGAATAAGCGTCGCCGTAGGATTTCTGGTACATGCTGCGCTGCTCGAACGTCAGGCTGACGGCCTCGCCGTCGACCTTTATAGAGCGCGGAGCTGTCCGGTCAGGATACAGGGAAGTACCTGTCGCCTCGCTGATCTTCTCGATCTCGGAGGATACCGCGTCGGTCTTGTACGTCGTGATATTGCCGGGGTTGATATTCCGGTTCATGAAGTTGCGGACGCCGCCCTCGTTCTTGACCGGATTTCCCCAGACGTCCGTCTTCGCCGGAAGCGTCTCCCGCAGGCCGGGAATGGACGCTTTCGCGTTGTCGACCGCCTGCTGCCAGACATTATCCGAGGAATATGCGTTCCGCTCCGTATCGTCGAGGCCCTGCGCAATGCCGCGCAGCGAGTTCGGGATGACGCTGGAAAGCTGGTTTGCTGCGTACTTCTGCGCAGCGTCCAGAACCTTCCCGCCCGTCGTGCTCGCGTCGCTGTATTCATAGCTGGTCGCAACGTCCTGAAACGTCGACATGACCGGCGTATCCAAGACCGACTGCAATGCGCCGGAAAGCGAGTTTCCGAGCACTCGGCCCGCCGTCACGCTGACCTCGCTGCGGATATCGTCCGCGATGAGCGCGCCGGTCGTCAGCTGCGCGTTCAGCGGGTCAAGGAAGCCGATGGAAAGAAGCGTGTCGCCGTCCTGCCATTCTGCGCCTTCGCCGCGAATGTCGCGCATGGCTGCGCTGATATTGAGCTGTGTTCCGTCAAGGCCGTGCGTCTTGCCGAGCGCGTCCTTGTTCTTGTCTTCGTCGTCCCCGGTCACTTTCAGCCATCCGCGCAGCGCGCCTGCTGCCGCAATCGCGATCATGCCGGAGCCGGTCAGCGCACGTCCCACGCCCTGCACAGCTTTTGCCTGCTGCGCCGCCGTAAAGTTGCCTTTCTTCGCAGCGTCGATCATGTTGATGAAATCAGCAGTGGAAACCAGCAGACCGGCTGGAGAATACTCAATAGCACGCGCGCCGAGGTTCGAAGGAACCTGTGCGAACGGCAGGACAATATCACCCGCGCCGACGTCTCCGATATGCGCCTTGTTGAGCGCGTTCCGGACGCCGATTGCCGCGTCAGACAGGACAGTCTTGTCCTGGAATGTACGGTAAAGTGCTTCCTGCTTGCCCGCGTCTCGCAGAGAATCGTCCTTGATCTTGCCCCGTTCGTAAAGCCGGTCAATGCCCTGCTGAACGCTTGCTTCAATGCCGCCCTTCTGGAATTCGTCGGTCGCGTTCAGCGTATAGCCCTCATACGCTTCCCATGTAGACATGAGCTTGGAGAACACGCCGCCGGACATTTTGAAGGTGCGATTTGCGGTATTCTCATACTTGCCAGCGCCGCCGGACGTGTCGACGTCAAGCCCGACCTCCATGCAGGCCCGTGCAAGCCCGTCCATAGAGCCCTTGCGCTTTGCCGCCGAGAACCACGACGCGTCGCCTGCAACGCTGCGTGTGCCAGTGATCGTAGACACCAGCATATCCAGCGGAACAGAGACGTTCCGCGCAACACTGTCAACAGGGTCGAAGACGTTGTTGGAAACAAGGTTCCGCATAACGGTAGAGACCTTGGACAGCATGCCCATGCGCCGCACGGTCTTGACCTTTTCGCCAGCAGAAACCGCGCTTGTATCCGCCGCGATATTGTAAATGCTGTCAGCTGCAAATGTCTTGAGGAAATCAAGGTTTTCGCCGCCGCCTGTCTGCGCTTCCGAGCGCGCATAATTCGCAATGCGGTTCATGGCCCAGTTGACAATGGGCGGCGTCTTGTTCCCGATGAGCGTACCGGTCTGACGGACTGTGCTCGCGCTTTTGATAATGTCAACCAGATCGTTGACATTGACCTTCGCGTTCTCCTGCCCGGTTCCGATCGCCGCGTCGTACTGCTGCGCAAGCGCATTGACACGGTTCATGACCTCGGCTTTGTTGGTCTTCTTCGCTGCGCGTTCCAGCGCCGCAGAAGCGTCCGCGACGATGCCGCCGCCCGTCTGCCGGGAATACTTGGCGTAAGCCTGCAATGCCTGACCGGCTGCCGTGCCGTGCGCAGAAACTTCCTTGCGCCAGTTGGAATACTCCGTCCAGTCGCCGGTCTGCTCCGCCGCTCTGCGGTAGTTGTCGAGGATCGTCATGCCCATGTCGACCTCTTCTCCGCTCCAGTTGTGCTTCCCGCGCAGCTCCGCCATTTCCCCGGCGTAATCCTGCGCCAGCCGCAGCCGGGCGTTGTCAAGGCTCTTCACCTCGGAAATGGTGTCGTACATAATGGGCGTGCGCTGCGATTCCGGCACGTTCCAGTCGGTTTCCATGCTGCCGATGGTGTTGCTCTGCGTCTGGGACTGCTTCGGGACAGATTCAAACTGACTGCGCATCGCGCCTATGTCGTTTGGCGAAATGTTCTGATTGACAGAATTGCCGCGCTGTGCTACATTGGCATTGGGAGTCATATTCGCAGAATCGGTATTGGCCGTAAACCAGGAGGCATTTGCATCCGGGAGCTGCGTTGTGGCTCCTGTATTATTTCTGCTTGCTCTTCCCAGCGGCGTTTTCCCCGGCTCCAGCATATATGCCGAAACGACGTATACGCTCTGTGCCTTTGTAACGGGTGTCGCTTCGACCACATAGTAGGTTCCGTTTACCTTCTTCGAGAAGACTACAACAGGCGAACGGCGATTTTTTCCGTTCGCTTTTGGCTCCCAATAGGCGTCAGTTGTTCCACCATATGCAACGTTGTCATAATTATCCAACACGTACTGCATTCTTGCAACGTCTGTATCGTTCGCCATGCTGCGGTCGGCTTTACCGTTGGCCCCATGGTCATTGTTGATGTGCCACGCCTGCCGCGCGTCAAGCGTCGTTTTAAAGCCGTCAACATCCTGTCCGGTCAAATTTCGGATATCGTCAGCAGCGCGCTCCGAAACCTTCTTCAAAACGTATTTCCCGGCATTTTGGTCATTCTTGGCATACTGATAGAACTGCGCAAGATTCTCGTCAACAGAATTCTTGTACGCCTCAATAACTGCCTGCTCCTGCGGCGTATGTACGGCAGGGTTATCGTTAACAGACGTGCTTTCCGTCTCCGCGTAAGCGGAGGCGTTTTTGTTTGTCTCTCCACCCGTTGCAACGCCATCTGCGCCGCTTTCTGCCGTGGCATGCGTCGTTTGCTGGGTGTTTTGGTTCGATGAATATACGGCCTCCTGCGCGGTCTGCGTGGTGCTTGCTTCATATCCGGCATTCGCCATTGCGTCAAGTACGTGCCCGACGTCCTCAACTGTAAGCTGCCCACCAGTTGCAATTTTGTACTGTACATCGCGCACAGCGTTCCGAACATTGGGGTCATTCGTTTGCAGCGCCTGCCGAAATACGCTCTGCCCTGCGGCGTTGATCTCGTCCCGCGCTTCGCGGCTTTTCAACTGCCCGGGGAGTGCCGCAGCTTTGCCGACCGCAGACATGAACACGCCTCCAAGGAACGCATTCGCCACGCTCTCAACGGTTGCAAAGTCTGCATCCTTGCCCGCATAAATAAGCGCCTGCGCCCAAGGCTCCGTGATTTCTGTCACAACTTCTTCCAGCCCCTCATTCAGGAGGTCAAAGCCTTTGTTGTCCAGAATGCCAAGTATTGTCGGGTTCTTCGTCAGTTTCGACACGAGCTTGTTTACAACTCCGGCGTCGGTATCATAGAGCGGGTTCCCGCCGAAAAGCTTTTCAGAGCCAACTTCCAACGCACCATTGACAATGCCATACGCAAGCGCCTGCTCATGGCTTGCGCCATCGTTGCGGGCGTCGATATATGCGCTGCCGCCTGCCGTAGCCCCAAGTGTCGCAAGGCTCGGCAGTCCGGCCATACCGGCAGAAGCAGAATTTAGAAGCATATTGCCCATACTTGGCATCTGCTCAATAACCCACTTCCCGACGCCGGAACGGCCCCTTGTCGTCTCCTGCATCGTATCGGCTAACTGCTTCTGTAAGGTTTCAGCGTTTTTCTCATGGCCGGTATCGGCGGAACGAAGCTGGTCTGCAAGCCTGTTCATGCCGTATTTCAGCTTGCCGTCCGGAAGGTTGTAAGAAAGCCCGTTTAATGTCCATGCAGCCGCCTTATTTGCAGCATTTTCGACACCGGCGAGCGCGCCCTCCACGCCGCTCTGCCACTGCTGCATGCCGCCTTGAAACAGAGCCGTTCCAAGATCGTCGACATACCGAAGTGCGCTGTTATCGCTGAAAAACATATTTCTCCACGTGTTCAGTTCTTCATCAGTAACGCCGTAGTTCTTCAGGAACTGCCGCTGCCTTTTCTGCTCTTCTCCCTCGGAATCGTAGTAATCTTCGAGCACGTCGGCAATGCCAAGATTCGCGATCCGCGCAGCTGCACGGGCCTTTGCGTCCTGTTCGCTTTTCTTCCTCTCGTTTTCTGCTTTCTTCCTCTCGTTTTCTGCGGCCCACACAGTACGGCGCTGCTGCATCAGGTTGTCATACGCTTCATCGTATCCAGCATATACGCCGCGAAGATAATTCGCATACGAGCCGTACTGCTGCACCATGGCAGGAGAACGATTGAATTCAGATTCAGATACACTTGCTTCTTTCTTCGCCTGCCAAAGCGGCTTCTCACTTCCGAACCCGAGCCGTGTTCCGGTTTCACTTGTAGTGTTTTTACTGTAGTTTCGCGCGGCTTGCAGGCCGTTCAAATAAGTATTAAGACCGTTATACTGTGCTTCCAGTGCGGAAGTGTCCTGCCCGCGCGCCTTCCCGATCTTGATCTGATTGGAAATATCAATCAGTTCTTTTCGGGTGGTCGCAATTCTTACAGCAGCGTCACGGTTTTCCTGCTTTTCCTGTGCAGTATCCTGAATCTGTCTGGTTAATGCAAACTTTTCATCCGGTGTCGGCTGCGAAACAACATACTCCTGTTCGCGTTGTCTCCTTGCGAGGCCCTGCGCGCGTTCGGCTTTCCTTTGCTCAAGTTCCGCCTGCTTTTCCGGCGCGCGTGTCGCCGCTTCAATCAGTGTCGGGCCCTCTGTCCCTGTAGATTTTCGCGTCGGCAGCTGCGCAGATGCCAAGTCGTACCGGTCTTTCGCCTCGGCATATTTCGCTTCCAGCGCAGCGGTATCCTTGCCGCGCATTTTCGCGGCGGCGATCTGCCGTGCGATATCCGCCATGTCCTTTTGTGCGGACGCGGCTTTCTTGCGGAGAGACGCAATATCGCCGCCCGTGGAGCTGGATGCAGCCTGCGTCGTCTCTTTCTTCGTACCCATGGAGGCCCCGGAAAAGTATGTATTGAGACTGCCGGAAGAGCCGGAACCGGAAGACGTTCCGGAAGACTTCTTCTTGCTCTTCTTCGTGCCGGTGTCTTCGCTTTCCTCAGCAGGCGGAGCGGTCAGAACTGCCCACTGCGGATCCTGCTTGGCCGCAGCGCGGTCGACATTGGCCGTATAGGTCTTGCCGTTCTTCGTGACAGAAATGCTGCCGTCCGCGTTGCGCTTCCAAAGGGAGCCGTCCGAAGCTTCGGCCATGTCCCCGGCGTTCTGCATTTTGTCGGTCATGAGAACGCCCTTCGCAGAGCCGATGGTATAACTTCCCGCCTCGGTTGCCTGTGCAAGAAGATCCTCGCCGGTATTCTCCTGTGTCAGACCGGACGTGACATTCTGCGTCGCCTGCTTCGCCTTTTCGGAAGCAAGATTCTGCCGCACCTGCGCAGCGGCCTTCTGTTGAAGCGAATAAGACGGGCTGCTTCTGCGGGCCGCGTCAAGCGCGGGCGTTTCAAGCGGTGAAGGTGCAGAAAGCGTCTGCGTATCTGATACGGATGGGACGGACGGGCTTACGCCGACTCTGCCGGTCATGGTCTGGCCGTTCTTGATAACAGAAATACTGCCGTCCGCTTCCTTCCGCCACAAAGAGCCGTCGGAAGCCTCCGCCATATCTCCCGCGCGCAGGCTGTTTGCAAGCTCCTTTCCGCGCTCGGAATTGATATAATAATCTGCCATTGGCGAATGCCTCCGTTATCCGATATTTGCCCGCATGGTCACGCCGTCCTTGGTTACATAGATATTCCCGTTCGCGGACTTGCGCCAGACAGAGCCGTCCGCCGCCTGATACGTGTTTCCGGCTCCAAGGCTGTTCGCGATATCCCGGCCCTTTTCAGTGCCGATCTGATACTCGTTGGTCGAGTATCCGCGCGCCCGCTCTGCCATACTCGCGGTCGTTTTGCTGACGGTCTGGTATGGAATTCCGTAGTCCTTGTAATTCGTCGCAAGATAGTCCTGCACGTTGTCGACGCCGCCCGCACTGCGGATGAGGTCAATGTAATACTGTGCCCACTCCATTTCGTCACTCGTCGCCTGCTTATACCCGCCGCTGCTTCCGCCTCCGGTGTAGTAGCCGCCGGAAGAAACAATATCCGTTGCCTTTTTGTACAGGTCTTCCAGTTCCTTCGTGCTGTCGCCTGCAAGGAGCTTCTGGTACAGGGACATATCGCCCTGCGAGGCATATGCGCCTGCTGCGGAAAGGGCTGTGTTGTTGAGCATGTTGAAGATCTGCATGGCGCGGTCTGCGTCGGCCTGCGACGCGGCAGAAATGGCCTCGTCGACGCGCACGGCCTCTTCGTACAGGGCCTTTGCCTTGGCAAGGTCGTTCTCAGCCTGTGCTTTCTGAATGGCGCTCTGGTACTGCTGGCCGAGCAGAACGCGCTGCCGCTCGACCTCCGCGCGCTTCTCGGCTTCGGACTGCCGGAGCGTGTTGAGATTGGAAGAAAGCTGGTTCTGCTGTGCAAGCTCCGCCTGCCCGCCCGTGCCGGAGTTCAGGCCGCGCGCGTTCGCGTACTCCTGAAATGCCTGCCGGTTGCGGTCGGACTGTGCCTGCGCCTGCCGCATCTGCTCGTAATAGATCTTGCCGAGCTTCGATTCCTCAGCGCCGAGGTCAGAAAGATTCTGGTTGTAGTCGCTTTCCAGCTGGGCCTTGCCTGCGGCAAGACTCGCCTCGTACATCTGCCGGATATAGTCTTCCTGACTGTTCGGCGTCGGCGTCTTGTAGTCGCCCAGCTTATTGAGATATTCCCGATACCTGTCCCAGAGGGACTGCCCGCCGGAAGTGCCGGACGTGTCAGGCGTGGTTGACGTCGTGGTGTCGCCTGTGCCGGTCGCGGGCGTTGTTGCCTCCCCGCTGGCCGGTGTCCCCGGGGTGCTCCCTGCGGCAGGCGCAGCCGCAGCTCCCGCCGCAGGGGCCGTGGATTCGCCGTTGGTCGGAGCCTCCGGCGTGTTGCCGGACGCGGCCCCCGCCGCCGGAGCAGCCGCGCTCGACGCCGGGGCGCTGTCCGAGGTGGTCATATCGGAAGGGCTCTGCACCTGCAAATTGTTCTGGTTCCGTGTTTTCTGGCTATAGATCTGTTTCAGCAGTTCTTCATTCGTCGGCATACGCCCACCTCACTTTACGCTGCCGTGAAATACTGCCCCACAAGCTCATGCGGGAGATACTGCAGCGTGATCTTGTCACCCGCCGCAGCGCCGGTGCGCTCGCAGAGATACAGCTTGCCGTCCTCCGGATCCGTGTAATACAGGCCGTAGGTGTATTCCATGCCGCGAGAAGCCGGGATTGGGTCGTCATGCGTCCCCGCGTGGGCTGCGTCAACCACGGCCCACAGCGCAGGCGTGGCGCTGGGCTTCCAACTTTCCTGCGAGGTATGCGCCTGACGGCACTTATAGAGCTTGCCGCCGTCACTTCTGCGGTCACCAACAGCATAAGAAACAGGGTATGCCCATGCGGCGAACAGCTCGACTGCCTTTGCCGCATCTGTATCGCTCAGATTTTCAGCCGCCTTAACGATATACGGGCGCAGCGCCCGCGCTCTTTCGGTATAAGTCATTATTCTGCCTCCCCAAGAAGAATCTTCGCCGCCTGCTCCGCATCGGCAGTCTGCTCGCGCAGCAGTTCGAGTTCGGTTTTCTTGCCCATTTTCGCCGTGATCGTCCCGTCGCGGTTGTCCGTGATCGGGCCTGCGACGCAGTATGCGGAATTGTCGAATTCCTGCACCTGTTCGGTCGTCTCGCCGGTCGGCTGGCCGTCCTCGCCGTAGACCGGCACAGTGTCGCGCTGGACGATAAACCAACTCAGGCCGTCCACAAACAGCTGCGCGGCCTGCTCATATGTAGCCGTCAGCGTGACGGCCTTGGATTCGCGGTTGTCCCAGTCACGGTCTGTGATTTTCCCGGCAATGCTGGCCGGGTATTCGGTTCCGTTTGCTTTGAAATAGATCATGTTGACCTCCTGTTATGCGGCGACGGTATATGACCCGTCGGATTGTTGTATGACTTCCAAAGTGCCGGGAAGGGTGAACGCGGGGCGGGAACCAAGTTGCGCACCGATAGTGCCGCCGCCCTCGGTTCCGCTTGCTGTCCAGGCAATGTAATTGTAGATATAAGCGTCTACGCGGGGATTGTAATAACCACTTACAGATCGTGTCCATTGTGCGCAAGCGGTTCCGTTCAGGTATGCAATATGAAGCATGTCTGCAATTGGCAAAACAGATCCTTCAGGGCTCTTCGCCTGCGTTCCGCCAAGTTCCGTGGTTGAAAGCTGGAAAGCTGTTCGTTGATACATGCCCGGTGATCCGCCTGCATCTGCTGAGGACCTGAACTGGATTGTCGTCTTCCCAAGCAACGTTTTGACGCTGGAATCAAGCAGGTTCGGATATGTACCATCCAGCCATGTATCCAGAGCACTGTTCAGATAAGTTCCATTCGAGACGCTATTGAACCCGCGTAGATCGTAGCAGTCTTTCCGAACCAGGAGTGTCCGGCCTGTGCCATTTGCAGCTGATTCATAATCGTGCTTCGCGATATAGAACGGAACCGGGCTGCCGGACTCGTTGAGATAGAGGATCACGCCCGGCTCGACAGTGTTCAGCGGCACTTTGACGGCGAACTGGATATCGTAGGCCGTGCCGCCGATGAGCGTTTTCCCGCTCTTGATGCTGTAGCCCGTCCCGCCGATCAGATCGCGCCCGCCCTTGAGCGCATACGCCGTACCGCCGATGAGTGTTTTATGTGCCACGCAGCTGCCTCCTTATTCGTACTGCCAGGCGATCTGGCCGTTCTTTCCCGGCGTCGTCTCGTCCGTGTTCAGAGACTGGCCGCGCGACATGTACGACGTGTAATTCGTATCGTCCTCGGTGACGGCGGTCGTTCTGCCGATCTTGGTATCGACAGCCGTTTCATCCAGGCTGATTTGCTTTGGAAACAGGTCAAGCATATGCCGCCCTCCTTACATCAAAATATACGCGCACGGCAGGTCGAGCGTCGGGACAGTCTCGCAGGAGAAGGTAATGCCCTCCTCGTTCGCGCTGTAGACCTTGACGCCGCACTTCGCCGCCTCCTGCCACTGCGCCAGCGTCGCCGACGTGTCGAGCCCGACCGCATCATTGCGCCCCGCGCCGATGGCGATAGAGGCGGTCTGCTTGTTTTCCTCCCAGCCTGCCGCCGTCAGGATGAACGTCGCGCCCTGTGATTTGTCCGCTTTCTTATCGATCTCGGCAATTTTGGCATCACGGGCGACGTTGCCCGTATTGATGCTTTCAATGCTGTGCTTATTCACCTGTGCCTGCGCTGCGACCGCCGTGAGCGATTCGCTCAGCGCTGAAACGCCCGCCGCTGCATTGCTTCCAGCCGTAATTGCATCCTGCACCGCTTTTGTCAGCTTCTCCATACCGACCGTATTGTTCGGGATAGAGCCTGCGGCGGAACCGGCCACCTGCGCCTGCACGTTTTCGATTGCCGCCTGAATGGTGCTTGCATTGATCGCCGTTGTCGGCGCAAAGGCCAGATTCGAAGCGATCAGCGCCGGGATAAGGACATTGTTGATGTAGGCTTGCAGCGCAAGCCCGCCCTCGTCAAACTTGGCTTTCAGCTCCGCAGCCGAAAGCCCGCCGACGTCGTTCGGGTAATCGTCCAGCTTCTGAATGATGCTGAGGTCAGTTTCCAGTGTCGGAATGCTCACTTATGCCACCCCCGTTTCGTTGAGCGCCCTTTGCAGCTCGCCGTAGCCGCTGCCGCCGTTGACCGGGATCTGTCCGGCCTGCGGCGTTTCCGGTACAAGATTCCCGCTTGTCGCGCCCTGATTCATCTGCGACATGGCCTGATTGCCTTTCAGCTTGTCGATCAGCTCCTGCCGCTTGGAAACATAGCCCTCCGGAATGCGTTCCAGATAGTCTACCAGCTCGATCTTGCCCTGCATCAGCAGATTGTCGAGCGTCTGCACCGTCGTGATCTCTGACCAATAAGCCGACGCGCCGACGTCGAGCTTTAAGGACAGCGGTACCGCATTCAGAATGTCAAAATTATACGGCGTGTTGAAATTCTGCTCCGCAAGCGTCATGCCGAGCGGCTGCGAATTCAGCTGATCCTTCGTCAGCATCTTCACCTGCACATATCGCGTACCATAATACACGCGCATATGGTCAAGGTAGATGCGGCCCAGATCTTCAATGGATTCGTACATGTTGAGCTTGACCAGCTCGAGCGGCGCGTTCGAGGCCCGCTGCAGGGCCACGATGGCCGACGTGTTGTCCGGGCGCGTATCGCCGAGCGCGGCGTCGGACGCGCCCATGAAATTCTGCGTATAGTTGATGGCAGAATCGATAAACTGCGACACCTGCGGTGAAATCGTCGCCGGGTCAAGGATCTTCGCGACGTTATTGACGTCGCCGCCGTTGATGCCGATGGCCGCGCCGACGCGGCTGTCCCAGCGCGGGCCAACGCGCGTCTTGTCGTAGACGATCTTCGGGAAAGCCGTCGTCATGAGGGACAACATCGACATTGCAAACAGCTTGTTGACGAAGATCTGATTCGGGATCAGCTCCGCAATCAGCGCCTGCCCGTGGTAGCAGTCCTGCACATAGTCCCACGGCATCCATGTGATGGGATAGAGCTTCAGCTCTGTATCCTTCTCCGGCTCGACCTCCACGTCCTTTGTACACTGATAGCTGTGGATCGTGCCGGTGTCTTCATCCTTCCAGAGATACACAATGAGGGTGCAGAGCTTGTCCTGCAAGGTGTCCATCTGGTTTGTGTAATCCTCCGCGTCCGGGCGGATCCGGTCGAGATCATCCTTTTTGACGCCGTTGCGCTTGGCAATGCGGCGTACTTCGTCGACCATCAGACGGCGCGGGATGATGATATACGGCTGCGTCTGTACGCGCCGGTCGTTCGGATTGCCGAAGATCACGCGCGTGTTCTCGATGATCTCCGTAACGATATCGCCCTTGGCCTCCTGCCCGGTCTCGATATCGGGGTCAAAGTAGGTGTATGTCGCGCCGTCGCCGTCGACCGCCGCATTGCGCATAAACTGCCGCGTCAGCGTGACGATTTTGTTGCGCTCAAAAATAGCGGCAAACTGCTTGTTAATGACGTCGGCCAGCTCTTCCAGATCCCCGAGCGAATACCGGCTCGTCGAGCCGAGCGGAGACGCCTGCATAGTCAGATTGTCGCTGGAGATCGTCGCGATCTGAAACAGCGCCACACGCTTCAGAAAGTTAAAGACCGGCGTCGGCAGGCCGTTGGATTCCACGCCCTCCCACTGCTTGCCGATAAAGAAGTTTTCATTTTTCTGTACCGTGTCGTACAAATTCAGCTGCGTGTTGACCTGTACGCCCCGGTCATATCTGCGATACGCCTTTTCGGGCGTCATTTTCTCTTTCATCGCTTGTCACCCTGCGGCCTGCCGTCATACCCGAAGATATTATTCATGCCGTCCATCATTTTTTGCATTTGCTCCTGCATACGGCGCTCTTCTTCGGACAGCTCCGGCTTAGGCGCTTCCTGCTCCTGCTGCGGTTCCTTCTGAACCGGCCTGTGCAGAACGAGCATAAAGCCGAGGATGCAGGCCACAAGCTGGCAGGCCAGAATCAAAAGCTGCAAAATCAGCCCGAGAATCGTTTCCATGATATCCCTCCTATTTCACATTTCCGGTATAGCGCACCTTCTGGTCAATGCCGAGCACGGTCACGTCGCCGAAGGTCGAGCCGCTTGTAATGACGATCTTGTAATAGACGAATTTCTTGACCTTCAGCTTGATCCGCTCGATCTGCGGCGCGCGGTTCGTCAGGAACGACCAGTGAATAAAATTCACATGATCGAAGCCGGACAGATTGGAAGAAACCTCTTTCTCCGCGTAGTCGCTCTTCTTGTCCGAGCGGGCCGATATCAAAATCCGCGCATTCGTCGCGGGTTTCATGGATACCCAGATAATAGAGCTTGTCTTCCGCTTGAAATCCGCGTCGAAGGACATATTCCCGGATTCGTACCGGGACTGGATCGGCGTCTCATCGTCTGCCGTATGGATATGGTCGAAGTCTACCAGCCGCCCGTCGGAGAATCCAAGATACATCGCCATGCCGTCCGCGCAGCCGCAGACAGCCGGAAGCCCGGTGAACATATACCAGGTATTGTTTTCGTAATTGTTGACGAGCACGGTTCCGTCCGCGTCGTTCAGGAACACAAAATACTCGTGCGTCATGTTGTTGTCGAACGTAAAGAGCTTCTTCACGTCGGCCTGATTCATGGTCTGCTGGACGCGGGCGGAAACGTTCTTGGCGTTGCGCTCGTCAGCATAAAGCGTCGTCGCAAGCCGCCATTCGAAAATATTGCCCGCGCAGACCGAGCGCGGATAGTTGTTGACAAGCTGCACCTGTCCGGGCGCTTCGTTGCCGATCTCCCGGTGGATCGGGACGGTATAAAAGCCCGCTGTCGTGCTTCCGTCCTCCAACGTGATTGCGGAATAGCTGGTCGCATAGACCGCCTCCGGCTTGAAGATAAGCAGCTTCGAATAGTGCCGGGACATGGCCGTGATCGGCGTGTTGGCCGTGCCGATCTGCATTTCGTACAGATCCGGGAAATACTCTGCGCTGGCCTCGCCGTCTTCCGTCACGCCGCAGTAATACGCCTTGTTGCTGCCGTCGCCGTACAAAAACACGCGCGTATCGGAAGAGCCGTTGAAAAACTCGCTGAACCGCATCTTTTCGATCTTCGAACGCAATGTGTTTGCCACGTTGTAGAAGATTTCCACGTTATTGCTGCCCTGCGCCGGAGCAGCGGAAAACGTTACTGTTCCTGCGGCCTTGTCGACCGTGAAGCCCGTCGTCACTTCCGTTTTCTCCACGAACACGAAGTCAATGCTCGTGACGTTCTTCTCCGGCAGCTGATAGACAGTGGCCGTCCCATCCGCAGAGAACCGGACGCGCCGCATTCCTGTCAGCATATTGACCGGTTCCAGCGTTGTGCCGCCTCCGCCCGGGGCGGAAGCGGTCACAACGACCGGCACATACCCGTGTACGGTGTCGACGTATCCGATCCCATCCCATACCAGATATTCAGACCCATTCAGGATATAGAGCTTATCCCCGAAGCCGAAGAACGTCGTCGGCGCGTCAAGAATGTCGCCGATGTTTTCTGCTCCGCTTTCTGTGATATTCCAAACTGCGCCGTCAGCCGCACAGACGGTCACTTCCCCGCCTGCGACATAGCCGTGCCACATCCCGCGCACAGCCCCTGTGAAGCTGTGCAGGGTACGGAAGCCCGGCCTGACGCGCAGATGATATTCGCTTGTAATTTCGAAATTCTTCAAAACGGACGCCTCGCCCAATTTCAGCTGCGTATCGCCGTCCGTGGACTCGTTCAGACCGAGGAATTTCTTGATCGTAAAGATCTTGCTGTCGTCTTTGGTGGAAATCGTCGCCATAGGGTATCCTCCAAGAAAAGGGGTGCATTGCTGCACCCCTTATTCCGTGGTATCTCAGTTTTTCGCTTCCGCGAGATCAGACCAGAACAGACCGGCCTTGGTAGCCGCTGCGCGGACGGTATCGCCCGCCGTGATCGTCGGCTTGCTGGAAGAGCTGTAAGTCGCCGCAGTTTCGGAGAAACGCGGATCGGAACCGTCGGTCGTGTACTTGAGGGTTTCGCCCTCTGTGCCGGTCAGCGTCAGAACGTTAGACGCAAGCGTGATCGTCGGCTTGGTACAAACCGTGCTGGCGGCACAGGCAGCGTAAATGCCCGCAGCCTTGGTCGGCTTGACAAAAGCATCGTACATAACACGGCCCTCGATGAGCGCGCCGTTGACGCCGGGCGCGTCGATGTGGATCTTGTAGGTGTTCAGCTTCATCGGAGAAATCGCCGCGTCCTTCAGAATCAGCATGAAGTACACGTTCGTCGGCATAGTCGCAACCGCCTTGACGGGAACACCGTCAAACGTACCGATAACGCCCTGTTCAAGAGCTTTCCGGCCAAGCACGTCAATGCCGATCCATTCCGACGCGAGCTTCAGATACTTGTAGTAGCTGGCATCAATAACGTATGTACGGTTCTTCTTGGGAACGTGCTTCTTGTCCAGCGCAACGCCAGCGTCCAGAAGCGCTTCGACGATGGTGGTCTTGCTCGGTGCGGCAGTCAGCGCGACATGCTGACCAGCTTGCTCCGCCCAGACCTTCATACGGTACTCATCGATCTCAGGTGTCACGACCTCGCGCATCTGGCGGCGCAGGCACTTGCCAGCTTCCTTGATGTTCATCTGTTCGAGTTGGTTGCCCTTGTCGATAGTACCGGTAAACGAGCGGTCTTTCTTCATCTGGAACTCGTACATGGTATCGCCGAGCTCCTTCGGCGTACCGTAGCGGGACATACCGCTGCGGGTATAGTCGTTCATCGGGAAGGTATCAACTTCCCAGACGCGAACCGTCTTTGAACCGACAAACTCCATGTCGAGGTCCTTGGAAAACATGGACTGCGTATAGCTGTCCTGATAGAATCTTTCCTGTACCTGCTTGGAATATTTTTCTGCGAGATTGATTGCCATTGTGGCCTCCTATCTTAGTCGTCGCTAAGGAAGCCCTCCAGGAACGGGTCTTTGCCGGTTTCCTGCTTCGTAGATTGCAGGCTTCCCAGCGATTTTTGTTTGTTGCTTTCGTTTTTGGCGCGGATCGCCAGCTTTTCGTTGGCCTCTTTAAGCTGCCGCTCCAACTCCCGGCGCTGATAGTCGCCGTAAGCGTCCGTCAGAAGCTCGCCGTCGCGAACCGCGTTCCATACCTCTTCCGGAATGGTCTTCGGGTCGACGTCTTTGTACTTCTGCTGGAATCTGGTGATATCCTCTTTCTGCCGACGCTCAGCCTCGCGCTTCCCGCTGGCCGCAGCTTCTTCGGCTTTCTGCTGCGAATGAAGACGCTGCTCTGCGTCCTCCCGCAAAACGCGCTCCCGCGCCGTCTCCATACTGAGGCCCTGCGAGACAAGGCCGTTGATGCGAATCGACGTCAGGTAGTCCGGCAGGCTCTTTCCATTCGCCTCCGCAGCAGTTTTCAGCATTTCGATAATGCCGGAATTTTCGTTCAGGCGCTTCGAAAGATCTGCATTCTCCTGCTGCAGCCGGTCGCGCTGCTCTGTCACGTGGTCGTAGTTCAGGCCCTTCTGCGCAAGCTCCGTGACCTGCTGCCGTGTGTACTGCTTGACTTCCTTGTTGTACTTGAGGTCGAACATGGAGCCGTCAGCCCCGGCCTGCTCGTCAGCAGCCGTTTCTTCGCCGCCCTGCGCGTCCTCAGCCTCCGTGGTTTCCTGCTCCTGCGAAGCCTCTTCCGATTCCTCCGACTCGGTCTGGTTGCCGCCGTCGTCCTCCGTCAGACCCTCGAATTCGCTCAAGTCCACGTCGTAGTTGTCGTCGTCGATATCTTCCACGACAACGCCGGATTCGTTCTCGTTCATGTTTCCTCCTGTATTTGGCTCTGGTAGGCCAATTTAACGGCTATGGTAGGCCGTCAGTTTACAAAATCAGCAGCTCAAACCGCCGTAATACGGCGTGATATCCTCCCACTTGGAAGCTTTCTTCGCCGCCAGTGTCTGGATCAGCTCGGAATACTTGGCGTTGAAAAACGCCGCCATGGAATCATTCTCGCCCAGCAGCAAATGTGCCGCGAGGCCGTAGGGCATAATGCCCTGCGCAAGCACATCGTCCAGATCGATGACGTCTGTGAAATTCTTGATCTCGGCGCAGATATCGCGCGTCCCGTCGCTCTGCGCCTCGTAGGTGTCGGAGTACGGAAACAGCTCGTGCCGCAGGATATTGAGGATCGACAGCGTGCGTAGCTTGTATTCGGAAGTGTCCGCCGTCGAGGTCTCGCCAGTCGTTTCGTTCTGCTCGTCCATCAGATGGATCGCGCGGGCAAATACCCATGCCGCCGTTGTCGTATTCATACACAAACCCCTTTATGTACTTAGTAGCCGATATAAGATGCGCTCGGCGCGCCTCCGGTCATATACTCATCGTAATCGTCCAGCTGGTCTTCCTCATAGTCGTCAACCTCGACCGGCTTTTCCGGTTTCAGCGTCCGCATCACGCAGAAATAGCGCAGCGCGTCTACATCGTGTGTCAGCTCGTGCGGCTGCTTGGCGCAGTCGTTCGGATTCTTTTCGTCGTGCTGAATTGCCTGCAAATCGTCGATCAGGCTCTTGCAGCTCTCGCAGATCAGAAGCCCTGGCTTCCCGTCTGGCAGCGGCTTTAACATTTCCTTAACAGCCATAAAGCCCTGCACACGGTTGTTCGCCGCCTTCAAAACCGGCAGGCCGCATTCTCCGAAGATCTGCGCCATCGTCTTGCCGGTGTCCTTCTGTGTCGACCACATATCCGGCGGCGCAATCGTATATTCGATACGCTCCCGCGCAGGCGTCAACGAGATCGCCGCGCTTGCTGCCTCGGAGACAATGAGTTTGGATTCGTTATACTGCCGGTACACGTAGCAGCGCCCGGAGAAGTCGACCGCCACCCACAGGCAGGCAAACATGTCGAGGCCGTAGTCAAACGCCCGGTATTTCGCCCAACGCGGGTCAATCGGAAAATCTTCCGGGAAGGTATGAACCCCGCGCCGGAATTCCGGGAAGAAGCCGCCGGACAGCGCGTCCCAATCGCCGAAGCGGTGCGCCCTGCGCACGTCCTCCGGCAGAAGATCCAGCGAATTGACGTAATCCGGAGAACCTTCCAACAGATCTACATTGTCTTCGACAGTCGCCTTGATGAACAAATAATCGTCCGGATTCTCGTTCGGCAGGAAGTCCCGCATGACGAACAGGCGCTTCACCCACTGGTGGCCGATGCCGCCCGGGTTGCAGGTCAGGTACATCCGCTTCGGGAACGGCGTCGCACCGCGGCAGCATGCCGCAATCCCGCGGAATTCCTGTTCCGTGAACTGCGTCGCCTCTTCGATGAAGATCCAGTCGTATTCCTGACCCTGATACTTACCGGCAACAGCCGAGCCGAAGCCGTCCATGTTGCCGAATTTGATTGTCGAGCCGTTTTTGAACGACAGAAGATGCTTCTGCACGTTGTACACGGCGACGCTCTCCGGAACCAGCTTGACGATCGGGTTGATCACGCTGTTCTCAAGGTCTTCGTACCGACGCCTGAGAATCAGGATTTTAAGCCCCGGATAGTACAGGCAAGCGCCGACCGGCTTTCTCTGTGTACACCAGCTCTTTCCGCCGCCTCGTGCGCCGCCGTAACAGGTGTACTTCACCGTCGAAGCGAAGAACTGCCGCTGCGGCTCGCTGTTTGGCTTGCCAAGGTCGATCTTCACAGTCTCGCCCGGCGCTGTTCGCTTGTACGATTGCTTGCCCATGCAGTACCTCTGTGCTGTGCTCGTCTTGCCTGCCGGGTGTTCCTGGCACCCGACAGAACAAGAGGAAAGAAAGTAAAGAAGGAGGATTTGCCCGCTTGCTTAAAGCAGGCAAGACCAACACAGCACGGTCTTTTTGTCTGGTTTTTGAAATTTTTTCAGAGACGGTTTCCGGAAGGGGGCCGCCTGTTTTGTAGGCCCCCTTTGGGGTGGGGATTACACGTGGATGGGATATAATATATACATGGGATTGAAACCCCCCGGGGTGTTTTTCCGCCCCCTCCCCCTATGCCCTCTTGATTTGGTGGAGGGTCAGGCGCTCGGGCCTGCGCACACGCGCGGCGTGGGGGCTTAATGGCCCGCGGGCCGGGCCTACAGATGCACACACGCGCAGCCCGCAGGCGCGCAGACATTATGCAGCGTTATGCACTGCAGAAAGTCTGTATATTATGCGAAGTATGCACGAATATTTGTATATTGTTGTGATAACTATCATATACTCTGTGTTTTAAGAACTTTTCAAGAATTATGAACGCCACAAAATAGATATTTGGTGGCGTTCACTTGAACGCGTCCATGTCTCCGGCCTTATTCCCAAATGTTACATTGACCTGAACAGCATTTCCGTTGAAGTCCTTTTGGCCTCCGAATTTGTCCATCAGAATTCCAAGAACCGTTGCAGCCTGGAGCGCATTGCTCTTTTGCAGTTTCTCTGGAAGGTCGTCCAATACAATATCAATAGCAGACTGTACCTTGTCCAGGCGGCTGTCTGCGAACTCTTTCATTCGCTCCTCGGCGGTCTTTTTTACCGCTTCGGCAACATCCATATTGTTGTTGATGAGCTTCCGCGCCGTTTCCCAAGACACACCGCCTGCTTTTGCAGCATCTGTGATCGTGCCGCTGTTGGCATACTCGGCGATCACGGCGGCTTTCTGCTCAATATTGATCCGCTTTCCCCGCTCGCCCTTCGCCACGGTGCCACCTCCAAGAGCGTTAAAATTGCGCTTGCGCGTCGCCTGCGCACGCTTGCAAGCTTGCTTGCAGCGCTGCGCTGCTAGCGCAAGCATAACAGCAAAATCCGGAATACTGACAAAATTGTCAGACAGCAAAAAAGCCGGAACCCATTGCGGCGCAACGAATTCCGGCCAGAAAAAGATTGACAATTTTCATATTGACAAAAATTTTTGAAATTCACGCTTGACATGAGTATACTTATGTGCTACAGTGAAGCCACAAACAAACCAACACACGACAGGCCAACAGGCCGGAAGGAGAAAGAACATGAAACAGATTAAGAACAGCGCAGATTTCCAGATCATTGATCTTCTGAACCAGTACAACGATCTTTATTTTGAAGATCTGAACATCTCGGCGCATCCGTACCGCAGCAGCCTTGTTATCGTCGATCTGACAAACGCCATGAAGCCTGGCAAGACCTGCGCGCGGTACCTGTTCAGCGTCAGCCCGTGGGCGATGGATCGCGACCGGCTGTGCATGCTGGAATATGTCGAAATGGCCGCGCCGGAGTGCGATACACTGGCTGAGCTGGTCGAATGGCTCCGGGCAGGCAAGGAGCTGCGGGAGGTTGACGGCATGACCTTCGAGCGTGGCGAACAGGCCGCAACGCGCACATTCTCCCCGTTCACGGCTGTAAAGCCCGTGAAGTTGGGCGAACGGCTTACCGCCGCAACGATTGCAAAGGCGATCCGCGCCGGTCAGATTGTCACCGGCCGCACGGATGGCCGTTACACAGACGACTATGCAGCGGATGCCGCTTATGACTTTTACCGCGGAGATATCGACTTGCAGGCGTTCGCAATGGACATTTACGAGCATCCGCAGGGCTGGAGCTTCTGGTGGAAGGACGACAGCCGCACTGAAATCGTGGCAGCTTGCCACACATTCGATTACAAATCCCTTGCGGTGGCGGTCTAATCCGCCCCGCACCAGATGAAAGGAGCTTTTACCATGAAAAAAATCATCATTGCCGCCCTCGCCGCTCTCGTTCTCGTTTCCTGCACTGCCTGCGCTTCTACCGGCGCGGCAGTCTCCCCCGCTGAGCTTGACGCACTTCGCGCCGAGAACGCCCGCCTTTCTGCCGAACTGGAAGCTATCGAGGCTGACGCCGAAGCGCCCGCCGCAGAGGCCGCGCAGGAGCCCGTTGCAACGCTCTACGCCCGCACAGCAAAGATCACCGAGGTTGATTATGGAACAGACACAGTAACGCTTGTAGACGGCGCTGGGCGGCTTTGGCGCTTTACCGGCTGCGAAGATTACGCCGCCGATGATTTTGTGTCCCTGCTTATGTCCGACGCCGGGACGCCGGAAAGCTGCTATGACGACGTTATTGTCTCGGCCTGCTATGCTGGCTTTTGGGATTGACGCCCCGGGCCTCCGCGTGGTACAATCGGCATGGAAAGAAACGAACGGAGGCCCGCCCATGCCAGACGAACAGAAACCAAAGAAGAAGCGCGCAACCCCAACACATACAAGTCAGGAGGTCATTAAGCGCTATCAGGAGAAAACTTATCGCCGCTACAATCTAATGCTGCGCTACGACACCGATTCGGACTTGATCGACCTTATTGACAGATACATGGTCAACGGGCACAGCAGCCCGACGCAGGCCATCAAAGCCATCATGCGCGGAGAATAAATGAAAGCGCCCAGCCAGTCAAGGCCGGGCGCTTCGCTTGTTATCCCACATGTCAATGACGCGCTGCACCTGAAATGCAAATTCTTCCGTCATTTTCTCTGATCCGTTCAAGTATTTGTAGCACGTGCTGCCGGAGTACGGTATGTACTCCGGCAGTTGGTTAATTCTGATATTGCGTCGGTGCAGCTCCGCTCTCAGCCGTTGCCGCGTCCGCTCGCGTCCCCGCATTGCTCCGCCTCCTCTGTAACACCAGGCCCACAATCTCCCTCTTCCCCGCGCGGGTCGGGCCCTGGCCCTGTCCAGACCCAGTCAAAGTGAATATCCTTCGCTATTGGATTGTTTAATGCGCTTTGCACCATCTTATCCCACAGCTCACCCGCTGCTTCATTCAGCTCCTTTGCGTCAGCATAAAGTTCATCGATATCATCTTTGTACGCCGCGCACAGAAACGCAGCATTAGTTATAACATGCCACAGAGCCGGTAAGCCGCTCTCATAGTCGAGCGCCAGCGGATTATCCCAGATGTGCAGAACGTGGCGCAGAAGGGCGTCCAGCCACTTCTCGCGCGGTACCTTGCGCCAGTCCTCCGCGTCGGCGTATTTTGCCTTGCCGAACTCCCGCACCTGCATGATCGCCTCGATTGCCGCTACCGGCACGAGCGACGGACGCGGCTTCCCGTCGTCGTACTTTGCGCCCTTGATTTTTTCCATCAGTAATGTTGCCTCCCCTCCCGCCTTGCGCGGTTTGCGTCCCGCAGTGTCCGCATGCAGCCCCGTGTAGAGGCGCAGCGCGCCATATCCTTTGATTGCTCCTGCTTGTATCTGTCCGCCTCCCGGCGGAATGCTATGTAAGCCTCGCACGTTGCATGCTTCTCCCCGCAGCCCTTTTCCGGGCAGCCCTTACACGGGGCCTGCACCGGTGTAAGCCCTAGATTCCCCTGCATTTGCTCACGGCCTCCACCCGGAAATCCATTTTGCCCTTTCCCAATCCGTCAGCATATAAAACTTGACGTGCTCCGGAACATCTGATTTGATGATCGCTTTTCTTGCCAGAAAGCAGCCCACTATGATAAGCATGACCGCAATCACCGATGCAATAGACCTTTTCACTTACAGCTACAGCTTTACCCCCTTGATGTACTTATCAAAATATGTGGTTGCAACGGCCATCGCCGCCCACATGTCCGCGGAGAAACCGTAGAAGAAACCGGGATCCTTTTTCGTCCCCTTTCCGAAGTTCGGCTGGCCGGGCGCGTAGCGGTCGACGAGGGCTTGACGGATGTTTGCATCTTTGGCCGAGAGCGAACCGCACAGGTCAAGCTTTTCTTCGCGGCGGAAGATCCGCGTCGGCCCGTATCCAGTCTGCCACAATATCGTTTGCCAAAAACGGCCAATCCAGACGCAGGTGTCAAAAACCTCTTGGCCAACCGCCATGCCCATGCCCGCGATCATCTCGATTGCAACGTCGTAGCCGTTCCCGTAAAGCTTCTGTGCGATTAGCGGCAGCAGCACATTATTGTCCATCTTCCCGGCCTCCAGCACGCGGCGAATCTCTTCGCCGTCGTGTTCGACCACCACATAGCCGGATTGGGTATTGCCGGGGTCAATTGCAAGAATTGTTCCCACGCTTTTCCGCCTCCTGTTCTTTCTCCCGCAGCTGCTCTTCTTCGCGCTTACGGCGGTCTTCTTCGCGCTTACGGCGGTCTTCTTCGTTGCGTCTGCGCATATTGTTCGCCGCGATACCAGCGGCTACAACTGCTCCCCACGGGAAAACAATAGCCATTTTTATTTCACCTCCTTAAATTCCAAGCGGCATAATCGGAGCGAGTCTCGATTTGAATTTGTTCGTCACGCCTCCCGCATTTGTCTGATATTCTCCGTAGCTGCAAAAATCCGCTTCCTTCCGCCAGAATCCATCGTTTGTTCTCAGGCAGACCATAGCTCCATTCGGCTTGCTGTCGTAGGAACCGTATTTGCAGTCCTTGCACCGCACCACCTCCGCAACGTCGGCGGCTGGCACTTTTTTAAGCAGTTTTACTGCAACGAGCACGGCGCAATTCCCGCACAGCCCAATGTCCGAGCACGTTTTGCATTGCTCCGACTTTATGTATTTCAGCGCCGCTTCGCGGCTGATGTATTCGTCAGGCATGGTTTACCTCCTTTAGCCAAAGCTCACTTGCTGCCATCGCTCCCGCCCGGATTGCGGATTCCTCCGTTATTTTGCCCTCGTCCATTTTCTTACGCATCAGCTTTGCGTACAGGGTGATTATCAGCGTATCCTCTACCACACCGGCATTTGTCTTCCAGCGCGGCTTTGCCGTCAGCCCCCAGTTTGCATGGTTCCGGCTCGTGCCGATGGACATGAGGATCTTTCTTGCACGTTTTCTGGTCATGACCTGCCCTCCATCGCGCGGGCGGCTCTCCATGCGGCTGCGTATAGCATACTGCACGCATTCCTCGTGCCGTCCGTACAGCAGCGGTTTACCTCCAGTGTCCATCCGTCGTCCAGATATCGCGCAACCGGTCTGCCAACGATAGCAACGCCAACGATTTTCTCGCCATCCGTACAGCCGATGGAAAATTTATGCCCCACGACCGGCTTGTGGTGCCGGTGGTGCTCCTCCACAAATTCGTTTGCCTCTGCCAGCGAGATTGGACAAATATCAAGCATCCTTTGCGCCTCCCTCCGGCGCTCCCGGCAGCGGCATCCAGTGGGTGACAGTGCAGTCGACCGGATTGTTGTACACATCATCCGGGTTAAACTGCCTGTTTTCCCACCAGCCCTCCGGGATGTAGTAATCATCGTCTTCTTCGCTGTACAACCCGTATTCGTAGATATCGCTCCAATTCCATGCGCTTTCCTGCGTCAGCATTTTCCCGTCTTCGTAAATCGCTGGCGTAACAAAGACGTAGCCATTCCGATTGCAAACTATCAAAACGTCCGTTTCGGGTTCTGGCAGCCTGTCCTCCACGCTGATCCACTGCGGCCCTTTCTCCCGCAGCGCCGCGTTCTCGGCGGTCAGGCGCTCGATGAGGTCGGCGCTCACTTTCGGGCACCCATCGCACCCGTATTTCTTCGTAAACGGGCACTCCTCTGATTCTCCATTCGCGCAGCACCGCAGCGCCTGCACGATCTCTTGATCCGTCATAACGTATCCTCCTCCATTTCATCAAGAATTATCTGCCCCGGCAGAACGCCGTCCTCCATCCACCAGTGATACACGTCTTCTCCGGTTTGCCAGAGCCCACTCAAACCTTTTCTTTTTTGGCATTCGAGCATCCTGCCGAACGCCCTGATGTAAGCATCCCTGTATTTCGGGTATCTCGTAAACTGCTCTTTCCTGTGTTTCCCAGCCATCGGGCATCCGATGCAGCCAATACGAGCAAAGCCGCAAGCATAAAGCGGGTTCATGCAGATTTTTTCTGCCGCGCAGTAATCCCAGATATCGGCATCCTGCCAGTCGACAATCGGGTTTACGGTTCGCGTACCTTTTAACTGGCAATTTTCCAACAGCATGCGGCGTTCATCATTATCATCCATGAGGATAATCCGCTTTGCCTTATCCCTGTGGAGCTTTTCCATAATGCCGCGGGTCGTTTTGCGCCTTTGCGATTCCGCCCAGCGAACGCCTGTAGCAATCCAGCGCCCGCTCCCGCTGGTTTCTTTGAGTTCAGCGCAGCAGTACCGTACCAGCCGCGTCGGCGGCATACGTTTTTGCGGGATCAGGTTCCACATCGTCACATTCCCGCCGTCCGGTGTGCGGTGGGTATCGATAGTGCATTTTACACCTGCCAGCTCCAAGCGCCGGAAGGTGTCTCGGACGTGCCAGACGGTCTCCGGCGCGTCCGCCGTGGTCAGCGAATGCAGCACCTCATACGGGATTCCCGCCGCGCCCGCCAGATGCAGCAGCACGTCTGAGTCCTTTCCGCCAGAGTATGTAATCACAAGGGGTTGCTTGTACAGGCGCAGGCTCATGTCCGAGGCCATTTTCAGCCTCTCAATCGCGGTTTGCTCTAAGTCCATCGGCCCAGTTCCTCCCTCAGTGCCCGAAATATCGGGTATGCCTGCTGCGGCACTACGGCGTTTCCGAGACATTTAAGTCTGTCCACCCGATGGGGAATCCCATTAGCCACTCTACCCACATCGGGTTCAACTGCCCACCAATCTGATCGTTGAGGTTGTTCGCGCGGGCCTTGTTTTCGTAGCGTTTCCGCTGCCCTGTCCGGTAATCCCGAGCGCATGGTGTTGCAAGCATCTGATCCATTGCTACCGCCTGCGTCAGATTGCATTTGCCCGGATCCTTTTTCCGACTCGGAGGCACAGATTGCAACACGTCCTTGTACTCGTTCGCGCGCGGCGTTGGCCATAGCCTCACCGCTGACGGAAGATCCAGGCTGCGTCGGCTGCCTGCTTTCTGCTGCGTGCTCCGCATCCGCGCCTTTGCGTAGTCCATCCTCGTCGGTGTCGGCCACATCTGCGATTCCGACGAAGAATACTCTTGATCGTCTGTGCCACGCTCCGACAGCCGCAGCCTCAAAATTAAACACGACGACGTGATAGCCAGCACGCTCCAGATCCTTGCCCACCTGCCCGGCGGCAATCTTGATGATTCCAGGAACGTTCTCACCGACAACGCAACGCGGGCGCAGCTCGGTGATAACTCGGAGCATCTCCGGCCAGAGGTAACGACTGTCCCCTTTACCCTTCTGCTTTCCAGCCACGGAGAAGGGCTGACAGGGGAATCCCCCAGTGAGAACGTCAACTGTTCGCAATCCTGTCCTCTCATAAAAACTCTCCTTTGTCAGCGTCCGGACATCGCGCCAGCGCGGCACGTCCGGCCAGTGCTTTTCCAGCACCTTCGTCGGGTAGTCGGCAAACTCACACTGCCCGACAGTCGTAAATCCTGCCCACTCTGCAGCAAGATCCAGCCCGCCGATCCCGGAAAACAGACTCAGATGCGTCAGCATTTCGCCTCATCCCTCCCCGGCGTCAGCTTCGCAATCCTCATTTCTCATCCTCCTTGTTCAGCATTTTGTCGATCGCGGCCAGCTGGAACGCAGACAGGTCGTCCCCGTGGCGCTGCACGCCTTGCTGCAATCGGGCAGCGCCCTTTGACACTGGCCCCAGCAGCCTATCCACGGCAGCACGTTCCATCGGGTTCAGCTCGTCGTGGTGCCCCTGCACACCGTAGCCGGGCTTTGCAGCGCGGCCAAGCGTTGCGGGGCGCGTACCGCCTTTGTCCTGCTCTTTCGCCAGCCAGCGGACGATAAACGCATTGATCCCGCGTTTTGTCTTCCGTTTGGCTGGATTTGCGTCCAGCCAGCCCCTCATGTTCCGCAGCTGCTGTATCACGTCTACAGCAGGGTACAAGCCCGCCCATTCCTGGCATTGCTCCTCGGAAACGGGATATTCCGTTCCATCATTCAGCGGCAGAGAGATTGCTGGCGGCGTGGATGCCGCTTGCGGCTCCGCGCTATCTTCCGCATCTCGAATAGCGAATTCGATTCTCGAATCTCGATTCTCGAATACGGGAACATTTGCACGCATTTGCTTGCAAATGATTTCATCCGCTTGTGTCCCTTCATCAGGCGACGGGAATTTGCTTACCTTCGCACGCTGCGTCTGATACTTGCCCCATGTTGGTAGGTAAAGGAAGCGCTTGCCCTCAAACACATACAGAGCAATCAATCCAGCACTCGCCAGCCCATGAAGAGCATTTTCTACAGTTTTGAGCGTGAGGTTTTCTTTCAGCGGGAAGAGGCGGTTTTTCACGACCGCCGCTCTCCCGTCAAAGCGTCCGAAATCATCACAGTTTACAATGAGCCGATAAAACAGAACTTCTTCAAACCACGAGAGTTTGTCGACGCTATCGCTTGTGCAGATGCTTTCCCGAATAATTCTGTTCGGCATATTTCAGCCCTCAGAACGGCAGGTCGTCGTCGTCAAGCCCCATCTGCTGCATGTCGGAGTCGGGGAATGGAACCGGGGTCGTGTCTGGCAGCTGCTTGAATTCCGCAGGCGCAGGCCCATCGGCGGAGTCTCGCTTGCTGTCACCGAAATAAACGCTTTCCGCGACGATCTCAGCGGTCTTGCGCTTGTTGCCGTCCTTGTCCTGCCAGTTGCGGATTTGCAGGCGGCCCGAAACGACAGCCATGCGGCCCTTGCTGAAATACTTGCTGACGAAGTCAGCGGTATTGCGCCACGCGACAACATCAATGAAATCCGTTTCCTTCTCCGCGCCCTGCGCCGCGTAATCGCGGTCGCAGGCAAGCGTGAAGGATGCAACAGAATTTCCGCTTTGCGTGTGGCGGAGTTCCGGGTCACGGGTCAGACGGCCCATCATAACGATTTTATTCAGCATTCTTTTTCTCCTTTCCCTGCTTCTGTGCGCACGTCCAGCAGAGGCAGCGGCCAAACTTCTTGGCCGTCTGCTCCGCAATGCTCACGCCAGAATACGTATGTCCGTTGATCGTTTCGCCCACAATCTGCTGGCCGCAGACTGCGCAATTAAAGACCATTTGTGGCTGCTGCTGCGTTGTTTTTCTTGCCTGCGCAGGCTGGCCTTTTGCCGTCCGGCCCGTTTCCTTCGCGTATTCGTCCGTGTCCGCATCCTTCGTGTCGTCGATTGCGAACAGGCCGTTCAGCGCGTACTTGCGGGCGTAGGAGCTGGCCGTACCCGTTACCTGCGGCTCGTCCATCCCCTTCTTGCTTTCCGGCTCACGGGCAAAGCCGTATGTCGTATACTCGCCCTCACCATCAGAAAGCGTAGCCTTTGCCCTGACATAAATGCGGTTCCCGATTTCTACGATCTCGTCAGAGATCGTCAGAATGCAGCTCTGCGCCTGAAGCAGGGGCTTCACGGCCTCTAAAATGCTTTCGCAGGAGCGGTAATTGTAGCCGCCGAAGCTATTTTTCTTGTCCTTCGGTGCCTTCAGCTGCGCCTGAATGGCATTCAGCTTTTCCGTTAATTTCATTTGTTTTCCATATCCTCCTTTGGCTCATCAGTTTCGGGCGGCATAAACTCGCCCGGAATCTCCAGCGGGCAATAATACCCGCGTTTCTGCCACGCCGGAATCAATTCCCCGGTTCTCATACACTGCCGCCGGCTATACGTTTGCAGCAATGGGCAAATATCGCACTCGATGTGCCCGGCCGGGAAGAAGATTGACACCCGGCATTCGCACGGTATGTAAATCTCTTCGGTGCGCGGAGCCATTTACTTTACCTCCACAAATTCCCCGTTCACCAACCGATACCAGGTATCGGCCTTGATTCGCTCGCCGTCGACATATTCCGTCTTCACGCAGCGCGGGACAAGCCTATCTTTTTCGTTGGAATATTCCCACTCTGCAAGCGTGATCCAGCTGCCTGCCTTTGCCTTTACGACAGATCCATTTCCCGCGCAGCAAATCACGGAGTCTTCTCCGGTACTATCGATCTTGGCGGAGTCGCCCGAGCTGCCGATCTGGGCGTAGAAGCCCGAGCTGCCGATCTTGGCGGAGTTGCCCGAGCTGCCGATCTGGGCGTAGTCGCCCGAGCTGCCGATCTGGGCGTAGTTGCCCGAGCTGCCGATCTGGGCGTAGAAGCCCGAGCTGCCGATCTTGGCGGAGTAGCCCGAGCTGCCGATCTGGGCGTAGTTGCCCGAGCTGCCGATCTGGGCGTAGAAGCCCGAGCTGCCGATCTTGGCGGAGTTG
>ERZ1034928.170-NODE-170-length-40961-cov-324.686550_pt1 | contig 40961 bp, 57 predicted proteins | sample MGYA00520627_ERZ1034928 | MGnify/ENA primary metagenome ERZ1034928 (study PRJEB33766, sample SAMN09781755) | gut metagenome | biome: gut microbiome | host: Homo sapiens | place: Madagascar | study: EMG produced TPA metagenomics assembly of the PRJNA485056 data...
GCCTGTAGCAGATGCCGCGCCCTGCTCGCCTGTAGCAGATGCCGCGCCCCGCTCGCCTGTAGCATGTTCGGAGTTTTCCAGGGTGGCTTTCTCCATCGTGTACTCAACGGCAGCTTTTACAAGCCCAGCAATGCCGATTTCTGCTTTCACAGCAATCTTTTTGCCGCAGCGCTTGCTATCTTCGTTGCTTTTTTTATCGCTCACATCGTCCAAATCCACCTCACAATAACGGCTCATGTTGCCGGGGGCGTAGTATTTAAATACATCCAACGGGTACTCGCAGGCGTGAAAGCCTTTCTCGCACAGTTCAGCGGTGGGTTCCTCGTAGGTCTTGCCGATTTCGTACTGAAAATCACGGCATTTCAGGTCTTTGTCAAAGCCTTTATACATTTTCATCGGAGAAAACCTCTTTCAAAATCAGTCCGCACAGGGCGTTGAGCGCCAGCAGGGCGGCAAGGATGGTTGGAATGTTGAGCGAGCCGAGCGCCGCCAGCAGCAGCACCAAATCTGCGGTGGCGGCCAGCTTGACGGCGGCGCGGGTAAGTGATAAAATGCAAATAGAGCTTTTACGTGTGCTCTGGTTTTTTGCCGTTCCGGTGGTGGTGTACCGGGGCGGCGTTTTTGTTTTGGTCATCATTCTTTTACTTCCTCCCATTCAAAGCGGCCTTTACCGGAGTTGCGCCACTGCCCAAGGCCGCGCTTTGTGCCGTAGTCGAGGCACTCGCGAACCATGTCCTCAAGTTTAGGGTCGAGGCATTCGATTTCAAACTCTGCTGTTGCACCTGCGGGAACGCTCTCCGACTTTGCGATGCTGACGCGTTCGCCCATCGGGGTCTGTGCCCGCAGGGGGCGCTCGCAGAAATCAACCTTCATGCCGTGCAGGTCATAGGGAATCTCGCGCGGTGTTACGAAGATGAGACCATCAATAGCCTGTTTGTACGCCTTGATCGCCGCGCAAGCCTTGCCGCCCGCATAGCCAGCCTTGCCCGCTTTGACAAGCATTTTGCAGCTGTCCTTGAACATGCCCTTTACCTGATAGTCGTACAGGAACGGCGTTCCGTCAGCGGTTTTGGGAAATACCGTAATGCGGTCTTCGGCGTTCTGAGCCTTGATATTGTCCACTTCTTCTGCGGTGAGGTCGCCGGTAGGTGCCTTACTGGCAATGTAAGTGGCGAGAAGTTCTTCATTGCTGGGGGAAGAACCGAGAACTTCTTCCAATAGGGTGATTTTTACTTTCATTGTGGTTGTCTCCTTTTTAAATAAAATCGGTTGCTTTTCGGCGCCTTAGCAAGGCCGCGCTATTCCGAAGCTAAACTGAGCAATGCCGTTGCTTGGCATGTCTACTCGATGCACCGCCTTGCCTTCGCGTCGAACCTCAATGCTATGCCTCTGCCAAGCAAGGCCAAGCCATAGCCTCGCCATGCTTCTCCTTCGCTTAGAAGTGCATTGCTTTGCCTTGCCTTCGCCAAGCAACTCCATGCCGATGCGGTGCGATGCGTTACGTTACGTTACGACGCTCTGCCTCTGCCTTGAGAAGCTGTTCTGCGCTATGCTGTTGCTATCCATAGGGGAGCTAATCAGTGCCGATGCGACGGTTTGCGTAACGCCGCGCCGCAGGGAAGCGCGTAGCCACTGCGAAACGGTGCTTATCGTTGCCATGCCGTCGCCATGTGCGGCGGGGCAAATCATCGCCGTTGCGGGCAGTCAGCTGATAAGGCTTGCGATTTGTTCGCAAGTCATGTCGCGGATGCTGCCATAGTGCATCCAGACCCAGTTGCGGGAGCGGCCGAGAATCTTTGCAACCTTGGTGGGGCCGAAAAGCATCTCGCCGGGGTAAAGCTCGGCAGCGCGGGCACGGACGGTGACAAGGGTGTCACGGTAGAGGGGTTTTTCGCGGGGCATGGGGAACCTCCTTTACTATCATTGAATCTGGATGACCGTATTTAAGGTCATAGCGCCGCATTTGAACTTGATGGAGAGCGCCTGTCAACTGGGCTTCATAAAGCTCGTTCTTTTTGCACTGTTTTTGTAATCTTCTGTGGACGACATACAAAGTGATGCCGCTGTGAGCATAAGCTTTTGATGATACTCGATTTTACGTTTGAGCCCATCTTCGGCGCAGGCTAAGAAGTCGTCCTCAGAAAGGCCGATAAGGTTTATTACCTGCATGTGGGTTACTCCTTTCTTAAAAGTTCGTCTACGGTGCAGCCGTAGAGCTTGGCCATAAGGACGAGCGTTGCGGCGCGGGGCATGTTCTCGCCGGTTTCCCAGCGGCATACAGCCGACTGGTCAACACCGAGTTCCTTTGCTACCTGCGCTTGGGAAAGACCTGCTTTCTGGCGGGCCTGTGCAAATGCCATAAATCTCACCTCCCAATATGAAATAATGAGATAATCTCATTGACAAACAAGAGAGCCAAAGTTATAATGAAGTTGTCAGAAATCATTGGTAAGCCGCTGAAACATGGGGGCTTGGCTTTTGCTTTGCTTGTTTGTATACTATGATTATATCTCATCTTCTTCATGTTTGCAATAGCAAAACCTCATGTTTTTCATGTTCGGCACTATGACTAAAATGAGGTTGTGTTATCTGTATGTTTTGGACGAATTTTTCTACGCTTTGCGCCGATAAGAATTTATCCCCCAATGCAGTAGCGACGGAACTAAAAATTCCTTCTGGGTCGATAACAGCGTGGCGCAATGGAGCCACACCACGAACCAAGTCACTCACAAAAATAGCTAATTATTTTGGCGTGACCGTTGACTACCTTTTAAACGCAGAAAAAGAAAACCCCACCAGCGTTACCGCTGATGGGGTGGACGAACTTGATAAAGAGGCGCTGGACATCATGCACCAGCTGCCGCCGGAGAAACGGGCGGCGGGTCTGGCGATGCTGCGAGGGCTTTTAAATAATTGATGTAGGCTGCCTTATCCGGCAGCTGGTGAAGCATGGCGACAAATTCCTGATCGCTGATTTCCTGCATGGTCGTTCTCCTTTATATTATGTAGCTGTTGTTTATGAAAACAACTATACACTACTTATAGTTGTAATTCAAGTAGTAAATTGCACAAAAACGTGCGGGAAGGTTTTACAATCCGGTTTTTGGGACGTCTCCGGCGGCCATGTTTAGGCGGAAGCTGCGGGCGAATGATAACAGACATTGTGGAAACCTCTCTTATAATGTAGTTGATATTTACAGTATAGGGGAGAGCCAGCGCGAAAAAGCGCAAACCGGCGCGGGAAATTGGCAGATTGAACAAAGGCGGCTCAACTGTGGATAAAATTGTGTATTGGCGGTATGGGTCAAAAGAAGATGTGTGGCATTTATACGCCAACTGCCCGGAGCTTGGCAGAGCGCCGATAGATGGAACACTGTGCAAGGGCAGCGTGGAAACGGCTATAAGCACCGGGCGACAACGAGTCTGCCCAGTGTGCAGGGCACGTTACGACCGCGAAAACCCAATCAATAATACGCCACCAGTAGTAAAACCGCATGAAGCGAAAAAGGTGGAGAAACCGGAGATAAAAAGTGCGCCTGCGGTTACGCCTGAAAAGAAAGAGAATGTAAACAATTATCCTTGGGTTACTATGGCGGTGCTGGCATTGCTTTGCTGCTTTGTGTGGTGGTGGAGCAGCACACCACATAGCAGTAGCTATGACACAACAGCGACTGCTGCGGTGAGCGAGGATAGCACAGAAACCAGAACGACAGCAACGCCGAGACCAACAGCACGGCCAACCGCAACACCGAAGCCAACAACAAAAAAGACCTCTGGCACATTTAAAGTTACTGCAACCGCCAGCGTGATTTATAATGATCATGTTGGTAACGATTGGGAGTATTATTTTGAGGCGGGCGATAAACAATTACCAGCAACGGTAAAATGTTGCGTTGGCGATGATGTATCGCTGTATGCAAAAATAACAGAAGATGACAGTGTGCCGGATGTTGGCTGGTTTGACGGATATGTTACAATCGAAGATGGAGATTTTGAGGACGGGTTCACAACGACTGCGGAGATTTATGTATATGAAACCAGTGGCAGATATTCAGGAAATGAAGCAAAGGTTGAAGTAACATGGAGGTTCACTCCAATATAAAAAGCCCCTGCCGGCGGGTCGAGCACCGGCAAGGGCAAAGGGTGTCAGCTTTTGGCTGGCATCTTTTAGTATATAGCGATTTCAGGAGGGTGTCAATATGGCGAGATCAAAAGCGCGAGCTGATGGGCTGATCGAACGAACAAAAACCTATGACGGCAAGCGGGTACACTTTTACGGCAAGACCGCAAAAGAGGTCGCCGCAAAAATTGACGAGTACGAACGTCAGCGGGAGGCGGTGAAAGAGAACGGCCCACTGTTTGAGGATGTGGCCGGTGAATGGTGGGAAAACCATTCAAAAAATATCAAGACCGGCGCGGAAAGAGCCTACAAGGGCAGCTACAAGGCCGCGCTGGAAGAGTTCAGCGGGTACAGAATGAAAGAGATAACCCCTGCTGCGGTGTCGCTGTGGGGAGAGAAATTCAAGGCCGCAGGGTATGCAGGGAAGACGGCAAGCAACGCCCGGAGCGTTCTGTCTTGCATCTTCAAGTATTGGTGTGTGAGCGATGGGGAGACGTACAACCCGGTGACAGTTACGGATTTGCCGCGCGGGATGAAGAAGGAGCGCAGGGAGCCGCCGACGGTGGAGCAGCTGGAGACCGTCAAGGCACACCCGGAGGGGTTCGGGCTGTGCGCGTGGCTTTTTATGTATACCGGCTGCAGGCTGGGTGAGGTGCTGGCGCTGCAATGGGGGGATGTGGATTTTAAAAACAACAAGATCGTTGTCAACAAGGAGGTCGCATGGGTAAATGCAAAGCCTGTTGTGCAAACACCTAAAACCGCAAACGGTGTGCGAGTAGTGCCGCTGCTGACGCCGTTGCGTGCCGCGCTGGAGCCGTTGAAGGGCAACAAGAATGATTTTATATTAGGCGGAAAAGAACCGCTTAAAAGCTACGAATATCATAATAATTGGCTGCGTTATTGTGTTGCTGTTGGCATGGCTGAAATAGACACAAAAGCAGAGGCAGCACGCGAACGGAAGCGAGCCGTAGCCGCCGGAGGTGCTGAACGAAAAAGGGGCTGCAATACACACTGCTACAAGGCCAGCGTAACGGCGCACCAATTCCGGCACGAGTATGCAAGCATGTTATATGCCGCAGGAATCGGAGAAATGGAAGCTCAAAAGCTGATGGGACATGCCGATATATCTACGACACGGAAGGTTTACACGCACATCCGAGAACGACAGTTAAACGAAGCGGCGGAAACTCTTGAAAAATTTATAAACGATAATACGAAATAAATTTTAAACCGGCTGAGCCAAAAACAGCCGGTTTTTTACGACGTTTTTACGACGCAATCGCAAGAATCACCGCATTTACGACATGTTTACGACCTGTTTTTGCACCGTTTAGAACGAAAAAAGACATATAAAAACAAGAAAAAAGCGCGTTGCAAAGTGAATTCGCTTTGCTAACGTGCTTTTTTAGGTGGAGCTAGTAACAGGAATCGAACCTGTTTATATGTTCGATGTATCGTCGATAATGCAGTTTTATAAGACACAAATACGACGCTTCAAACGAATAAATCGACGATGGCTTGCAGCTGGTCGGGGTCTCTGGCATCATTGTCGATGGCAAGCTGTAGAAGCTCGGAGAAGCTATCTGCGAAGTGCTGGGCAGCGTTGTCGTAGATGGCCACGGCGGGAAGATGGAAAGCCCACGAAACGTCGATACCGCCGTTGCTGTTGTTGCAGGTTTCCTGCCAGCCGTTTCCGTCAGTGGTGATGAAGGGCTTTCGCGGGTCGAGCTCGGACCATGTCCAAGATGCCTTCGAGAAGTCGAGGCAGTCGGCCAGATAATCGTTGTAGGTCATGTTAAAAACCTCCTATTTTTTATTATTCTTAGTGTAGCACAGGGAAGTCCGATATTCAATCGTAGATTTCATTAAACCAGAGCGGGCCGAAGCGGTATGAGATCACGTAGGACGGATGCAGGCGGGCGTTGTCGGAGACGGAGACAAGGCGGGCGCTTAACATGGTAGCGCGGCAACCGGCGGCGAAGGATGCCGCCAGCGCGGCGGCGATGATGGCGGTTAGAATAAATTTCTTCATGGTGGTTACTCCTTATTTGCCCGGCGGATGATCTCGGCCAGAATCTTGTGACGGTTGGCAGGCGTGGCGGGCAGCATCCAATCGAAATCAATGACTAGGCGCTTGCCGCTCTCGTGCAACTTGGCGGTGGGGTCATAGCGTCGCCAGCTCATGCCGTGCGAATCAGTGGCGCAGGTGTCAACGCACCAATACGAGGGCAGCGGGGCGGGGGTATAGCCTGAGCGGCTATATAGCCAGCGCGGCAAAATCACGCGCAGAGCTCGAAAATCACGATAAACCGAAAGACACTTGACAAAATCGCACTTGAGTGTTATTATGTGTATAATGAGCGAATCACGCGAGGAAGCGAGCTTCCACGGCGGGGATCACTCATTATACAGTTTTAACGTTGTAACGCAAAAATTGGGTTTGTGGCGTCCAGCTTTACCGCTGGGCGCTTTTTTTATTGCAATTTAAAGCAGGAGGGCGGCAACATGGCAGAGAAAAAGGCGGCGCAGGCCGTCCAGCAGATGAGCAAGGCAGAACGCGGAGCCGTTCGAGCAAAAGAGCAGGCAGAGCGCGGGGAGCTGATCAGCAGAGCGGGCAGGCGAATGAATCCGGCAAGCATTGCCAACTTACAGCCGAGAACGCTAGACCAGCAACCAGCAAAACGAAAAAGAGAGATACAGAGCGCAGGAGCAAAAGCGAGCAACGAACTACAAGCAAAACGCCGCACCATCAGGGATATATACAACGATTTGCTGAAGCAGCCTGACGATATTAGCAGCCTAGAAGATCAGGAGCTAGCAGAGAGAGCTCAAAAGATGGCGCAAAAGAGAGGCGAACCGCTGACGGTATACGATAGCATCGCCATTGCGATGGCGGCAAAAGCGAAAGCCGGAGACGTCAAAGCGGCAGTATTCGTGCGAGATTCTGCGGGCGACAAACCGGCTGACCAGATGGAAATTACAGCCGAAACGATGACGGACGCAGATAGAAAAATGTTGCAGAATATCCAGAAACGGATGCAAAAGAACGATGCAACGTGAAATAAATGTTCGCTAAATAGGTATTTAGCGAAATAGATTGCTTTTCTGGCATGATGTCAGCGGGAAAGCTGGCAGCGGAAAGCAGAAAAGCGGGAAGGCCTGCGGGCTGCTGGCATCAAGGAAGGGGCGGGGGTCTATTTTTTGCGGCAGATTCAGAACCGAGAGGCTGGCAGGGTAAGGCAGGGTATGGGGTGGGGGGTATCCCCCTATGAGGGGCGACGGGGGTCGAGCGAAGAGCGCAGCCCAGTACGAATATGTCCGTTCCCCCAGCGCGTTCAAAAATAAAATTTACCCATCCGCGCCCTGTCATGGTACAAATTTCCATGTAAAGCACAGGAAAACGCGTGGTTGTATTGCAAACATGAGACAAAGATACATATCCCCCCTATAAGGAGACTATTTACAAAATAGCAAAGGTTCCCTGAAAAAATAAAATTTTGAAATTTTGGGTATCGCGGTACGGGTGTCGGAACCTCCTCCGACTATGGGATTAGGGCTGTCCGTTTCAAGACCCAGCAGCCACAATATAAAGCGTTCTGCTACGGCAGGGCGCTTTTTTATTTGCAGAATAAACCCGCGAGGAGCGGGAACGGTTTGCTAAACCGATTGGTCGCCAGTGGCGGCTGGGGTTCGTGTCCTCTGTTCTGCGCCATACACAATATGGGAGCCGGTTCGTCTAATAGGAAGGACGCGCGATACAAGGGTTAGAGTCCCTTACGGGTTGCCATGTTGTGTGTTTTATATGCTGCATAGCCAGCCGCAAACTTGGCCTGACAAGTCAATACGGCAAGGGCGCTGCGTTCTGCAAGCTACGGCGCGGCAAAGGTGCAAGACCTATGTGCAGTACCAAGGCCGATGATACGGGTAACATATCCGGCCGGGACGCTGGACAGGAGTTCCCCGTTAGGCAACCGCCATGCGCCTACTACAGTGCGTAACATGTGGCGGATTCTGAACAGGCTTGTGCTGGTATGGCTTGCCAAAGAAACTTGCGAGGCAGAAAGCATGAGCCTTTATGTTGGAGAGAAAGGATGAGACCTATGCCGTATATTCCTGTCGGCGCTATCGTTGGTGCAATCCACATGCAGAACACGATTTCCAGACACCGTCGCGAGGAAGAGGAAGAAGCCAAGAAAAAAGAGAAAGAGCCGAAAAGCAAGCAGGATATGATGCCTATGTATTTTAGGAAAAAACCAGTTGTAATTGAAGCGTACCAGACGCAGGAAAAACTTGATATTTTTACGCTGGAAGGTGTTATGCACGCTGCTCCCGGTGACTGGATTATCACTGGTGTGAACGGTGAACAGTATCCGTGCAAGCCAGACATCTTTGAAAAGACATACGAGCCTGTAGAGTGAAAAGAGCCGTGAAAGTCGGCAATACCAACGGTTCCGCTAAGCTCCATTGTGATTGTGGCGAAGATTAAAGCGTGTGCAGTTAAGGGGACACCGCCGTTGAGTTATCCCGCACAGCCAGCCAAGTGGTGGCGTATTAGCCATATACGACTTAGAAAATCACAGCGGCAAGGGCGACTCGTTCCAAACAGGGAATCAAAAAAGCGTTGCGGAATTGCTACCCGCAACGGGTGAGGTCGGCACAGCATACACCGACAGGGCGGGTATGGGGAATTTTGAGGTAGAAAAATGGATTGCAGGTTCGATTTTGAGATTTACGGGAAATCATTCTATCTGTTGCCGTCGCTTTCGTTTTTGCGTGACAACATGGTGTATGCAGTACCAAACTTTGCAATCAATTTTGATTGGCTGGGTTTCCACGCAAGACTTTTGCTAAAAGCGGGGTGATGCGGTGACACTGGAAGAAGCGAGAGAGCTGGAACGGGAAGCGTGCCGCAAAGATCCCGTTTATTTTTGTGAGACGTACTGCCACATTGAGGACAAGGACGCGGACGAGCTGATACAGCCGTTTACGCTGTGGGATGGGCAGAAAAAAGCCCTGACGGTGTTTGCGGGGAATCGGCTTGTGTGCGTGCTGAAAGCGCGGCAGCTGGGGTTTACTTGGCTGGCGCTGGTGGAAGTGGCACGGTTGGTGGCGCTGAACACAGGCCGTACTGCCATCGGTTTGAGCCGGTCGGAGGACGAAGCCAAAGAGCTTGTGCGCCGTCTGGCGGTGATTCTGCGGTATATGCCAGAGTTTATCCGCGAGGTGGACACGCCGGGCGGCAGTATACAGGGGTGGACAGGGCCGGTGTTCTACAAAAGCACGATGCAGGTAGTTGTGATGTGGCCGGACGGCCCGGAGAGCGTGTTCAAGGCGTTCCCGTCCAGCCCTGCGGCAGGCCGTTCGTTTACTGCCGACTTGATCGTGATAGACGAATGGGCGTTCCAGCAGTACGCAGAGGAAATCTGGCAGGCGGCATACCCGGTTATCAACCGACCGTTTGGCGGGCGGGTCATTGGCTTGTCTACTATCAAGCTGGGAACGCTGTTTGAGGAAATCTATACGAACCCCGGCAACGGCTTTACCAAGCTGTTTTTGCCATGGAGCACAGACCCGCGCCGCAGTGAGAAGTGGTACGCACAGACGGTCGCTGCGCTGGGTGAGGATAAAACGATGCAGGAGTACCCTGCAACAGAGGAAGAAGCGCTCTCCGCACCCGGAGGGCGCTTTTTTAGTGAGCTTGATAAAGATACCCACTTGGTCGATGCACCTCCCACAGGGCCGCTTAGACGCTATGTGGCGATTGACTACGGCCTTGATATGTTGGCGGCTATCTGGATCGCCGTTGACCCGAACAACCATGCAACGGTGTACCGGGTGGACGGCGGGCCGAACAAGACGATAGGCGAAGCGGCAGACCTGATTTTGCGAGATTCCGAAGGCGAGGAAATTGATATGTACCTTGCGCCGCCTGATTTGTGGAACCGAAGTCAGGAGAGCGGCAAGAGCCGTGCGCAGCTGTTCAGCGAAGCGCATCTGCCGCTGGTGCAAAGTTCCCGCGATTTCCCTGCCGGGTGTGCGGCCATGAAACAATGGCTACGCAAGGACGAAAAAACAGGGAAGGGGTATCTGACGTTCTACAAGCCGGGCGAGTTGTGGACGTGCCTGACGAAGATACAGAAGGATGATAAAAACCCTGATGTGTATGCGAAGAATCCGCACGGATTGACGCATTTCCCAGATGCGTTGCGCTATTTTTGCGTTTGGTGGACAAGCCCGGCAAAAAAGCCGATGAATATCAAAAAGCGGCCGTGGACGGCGGATATGTACGAGGACTACAAGAACGCAAGCCCTAGTGACCGCAAAATGCTGATTGAGAAATGGGGGAGCCCTGCATGAGATGCCAGACCTGCGGCATAGAGTGCCGCACCGATTCCGAGCACGAAGTGCTGAAATTCATTTGCCGAAACAAGCAGTGCCCTGATTTTGGGCACGTAATGGGGGAGAAAGCCCCCGACGTTGCGGTGATGCGGGTGAATTACCCGGTCGCCGTGAAGGAGAATAACCCGGTTGGGGCACAAGGGGTAGTAGGGCAATAGCGATACACTGCGGGCGTAGCCCCACAGGGGAAGGCAGGAGCGGGGCGTCGAGGACGCCGCCCCCTACAACTACGATAGAAGAAGCGCTTACCAGAGATGGTAGGCGCTTTTTTTATACAAATTTTTAGCCGGCGGGCGTTGTACGCGGAGGAAACCATGTTTGATGAAAACGGAATCGGCGTGACCGCTGGCGTAGCCGACCAGATTGAACCCAACACCGACGAGGAAGCTGTAGAAACGAAGGAACAGCCGGAGGATGCCCCAGAACAGGAGGCAGAACCGCAGGAGCCGGAAATTTCCAACGACGTATGGGCGACCGCGCGCAGGCGCAGCGAGCGGGAAGCACAGGAACGCATTGACCGCCGTTTTGCACAGCGCTTTGCCGGTTACAAAAACCCGAAGACGGGCGCACCCATCCGCAGCGCAGACGACTATTTTGCGGCGATGGATGCGCAGGCAGAGATGCAGCGGCAGCGTGCCATTGAGCAGGCTACCGCGAACCAGAGCGCAGAGCAGCGGGAAGCGCTGCGCCGCATTCTGGACAACGACCCGGAAAAAGCACGGCTGAATGCCCGCGTGGAGGAACTGGAACACGCCCGCGTCAACGATGAGGCGCAGGCAGCTTTTCAGCGCGACTTTACCGAGCTGCAACGACTGGAACCCGGCCTGAAGACAACCGACGATCTTGCCAAACTGGAAAACTTTGACAAAATCGTGGAGCTTGTGCAGAGCAAGGGGCTGGACATGGTTACGGCCTACAAGGCGGTGAACTATGGCCGCGCGGTGCAGACCGGCAATGCAGCCGGGCGGCAGGCCGCCATCAATGCGGCGCGGGGCAAGACCCACCTTGCTGCGCACGGCGGCACGGGGCAGCCCAGCAACCTGAAGCCCATCCCCGACAATATGCGCGGGATGCTGAAGGACGCGTTTCCGGGTAAGAGCGATGAAGAACTTACAAAATTGTACAACCAGACACTGTAAAGGAGTGTAACTATGGCTATTAACACGAAGGCTGGCGGCAAGGTAGACGAATTTTGGAATGAGGAAGCCCAGTTCGTCCGCATGAACATGGTGGATGCCGACAGCGAGAAAAGCAACGACGACGAGCTTGTGAAGAAGCTGTACAACGTCAAGACGTCCAAACGCTTCGGCGAAAAGACCATCGGCATGAGTTCCTTCGGCAGCTTCCAGTACACCAAAGAGGGTGAAAAGGCGCCGGAGGATACCTTGGAGGAGGTCAACCCGAAGCTGATCGAGCACAGCCCCTTCATGAAGGCGTATGTCGTGACTGCCGAACTGAAAGAAGATTCCCAGCAGGATATGATCGCCGCAGGCAGCAAGAACTTTGTTCACAGCTACAAGCGCAGCCGTGCCGAGTTTGCCAGTGCCGCGCTGTGCTGCGAGGGAACGAGCTTTGACTTTGGCGGCCATACGGGCTTTGACCGCACGACCGCCGACGGCAAGGCGCTGTTTGCAAAAGACCATTCCGGCCTGACGGGCGTTGCGGCGCAGAGCAACGTGTTCACCAACGCGTTCGGCAACGACGACACGATGCTTGACCGACTGGCGAACATCGGCTTCAACTTCAAGAACAGCAGCGGTCACACGATGGGCTATGTCTATGACACCCTGATCGTGCCCGGCAACTGCTTCCGCCTGATTCGACTGTCGAAGAAGATCATCAACAGCGACCAGCAGGTCGGCAACGACTTCAACGATGCCAACGTCAACAAGGGCATGTGGAAGCTGGTCGTAAACCCCTACTGGCAGGCGACCGCAGGTACGGAGCCGTACATCATCATGTCCAGCAAGGCGAATCAGGAACTGAACGGCAGCCTGTTTTATGACCGTGTGCCGCTGACGATCAAGCAGGATGTGGACGTTTACACCCACAACCTGATTACGTCCGGCCGCTGCCGCTTCAGCGCCGGTTTTGCGGACTGGCGTCATGTCATCATGGGCGGCGCTGCTGCTGGCACGGAGCTGACCGCCTGATGGGCGCAGCGAAAGGGCTGAAACCGGGGGACACCTTTAACGAAGGCAACCGCAGCTATGTGGTGGAAAAGGTGAACCCGGATGGAAGTTATGAGGCAAGCGCTGTGACGGAAACGCGGGCGGAGCAGAGCCCCGCCCCTACAAAGCGGCGCACCAGAAAACAGCAGTAAAGGCAAGGCCGTCCCAAATGCGGGGCGGCCTTTTATATCACATTTGCGGGGGCATGACCCCACAGGGGTGAAGCATGAAAAAAGACGATAAGCAGCGCGTAAATCTGGAAAAGTGGCGCAGTAAGCTGGCAACGGCAAAATCCAGCTACAGCGCCACGATGGGAAAGATGGTACAGCGCGAAAAAATGTACTATGGTAGCCACGAGATACAGGGCGCGAAAAAGAATGCGACCAATGTGCGCAATGTTGTGTATGAGCTGATCGAGAGCGAGGTTGACACGAGCATTCCACAGCCGAAGGTGACGGCCATCCATGCGGAGGACACCGACCTTGCGCGAAAAATCGAGAACCTTTTGCGCAATGAGATGCGCCGGATGCGGATTTCCGAACTGAACGACCGCAGCGAGCGCACCGTGCCTGTGCAGGGAGCGGATTTCTACCACGTGGAATGGAACCCGCTGGCGGGCTACCACTGCACGCTGGGGGACGTGGAGGTAGAGATGCGCCACCCACGGCAGATCATCCCGCAGCCGGGGGTATACCGCATTGAGGATATGGATTATATCTTTGTGCAGGTATCAAAGAGCAAGGAAGCGCTGGAAGCAAAATACGGCATTACGCTGGACACCGACACGGAGGATGCCCCGGAGGCACGCGGCGGCGACGGAACGACGCCTGCCGGGATCGTGACGCAGAACATCGTGTATTACAAGCACGACAAGGGCACGGTGGGAATGTTCAGCTGGTGCGGCGATCAAGTGTTGGAGGATTACCCAGACTACTACGCCCGCACGGCAGAGGTCTGCACGAAATGCGGGCGGCGCAAGGTGGGCGAGGTTTGCGCTTGTGGCAGCAAATCCTTCAAGGAAGCGCCGGTGCAGGCTATCACGCTGACGCAGGATGTCACGATGAGCAGCGGCGAGGTGCTGCCCGCCCAGACGCAAGGCGAGGATGTGCCCATCATAAACCCGGACGGCAGTGTGCAGCGGGACAACGACACCGGCGAAATTATCATGATGCCCGGTGAGATGGAAGCGACCGAGATACCGGCCTACAAGCCGCGCGGATTCCCATTGGTGGAGCGGGTCAACATTACGGCATCCGACCAGTTTTTGGGCGTTTCGGATGTGGACATCATTGCAGACCAGCAGCAGGCTATCAACAAGTATGGCACGAAAATCCAAGAAAAACTGCTGAAGGGCGGCAGCTGGGTCACGCTGCCGCCCGACGTGCGCATTGACCTGAGTGACGACGAACTGAAGGTTTTGCGCGTGGAGACACCCGCGCAAAAGAGCCTGATCGATGTCATCAACGTGCAGCCCAACGTACAGAACGACCAAAACATGCTGGAATTGAACTACAACTGGGCAAAATCTGCGCTGGGCATTACCGATGCCTTTCAGGGCAAGTACGATTCTTCGGCGACATCGGGCAGTGCAAAGCAGTTCAGCGCGAACCAGAGCGCCGGGCGCTTACAGAGCAAGCGCGAGATGAAGAACAACGCCTACGCCAAGCTATACCGCATGATCTTTGAATTTCTGCTGGCCTATGCCGACGAGCCGTACCCTATGACGGTGACGGACGTGGACGGGGAACAGCAGTTCGGCCATTTTGACCGCATGGAATTTTTGAAGCGGGACGCTGCCGGGGAACTGTACTGGAACGATGAGTTTATTTTTGAAGTTGACCCGGCGTCCAACCTTGCCAGCAACCGCGAACGGCTGTGGGACATGGTGGACGTAAAGTATCAGGCGGGCGGCTTTGGTAATATCAACGAGCCCGCCAGCCAGTACCGCTTGTGGACGCTGCTGAAGGAGACAGGGTTCCCGTATGCGGCGACGATGCAGCGGTCTATAAAGGAAGAAATTGACAAGCAGGATGCGATGCAGCAGATGCAGGTACAGGGGGTGAATGCCAGTGACGTGGCAGGAAATCAAGTTGGCAACGTTGCAGAAAATGTTCAGCAGTGACGGCACGACGATTGACAGCGCCGACGATGCCATCAGCGAATATCTGAACGCGATGCCGCAGGCGGCCAACGAAGCAATGCAGATGCTGGCGACCGCGGGGCGGTACATCCGCAAGAGCGTGACCTTTGACAAGGACAAGGACGAAGCCTTTGTGGCCGACATGACGAAGGACGTCAAGGATTTTTACCGCATGGGCACGCCGGAGGTGTACAGCATTGATGATGACGACATCCCGACGCCCTACTATGACACGGTGTTCATGGGCGGGAAGTATCTGGTTTTCCCGAAAGAGGCAGAGGGCACGTTTGAGGTGTTTTACGACGCCAAGCCCACAAAAATCACGCTGGACACGGCGGACGATACCGAAATCAACCTGCCGGACGATGCTGTGGTGCTGCTGCCGCTGTACATGGCAAGCCAGCTGTACAAGGACGACGACATTGCGGTTTCGACGTATTACCGCAACGAATTTGAGACGGCGTTTGAGCGGCTGAAAAACCCGGACAGAACCCCCGGCAAAGAGGGATTCTACAGCAACACAGGCTGGTGGTAAGCGATGGCAAGATTTACGATACCCGACGTGCCGGACAGGAATGTTATCAAGCTGACGCAGTTTTACGGGGTGGATTTCACGTCGAACCCCTTCAACGTGGCGCAGACCCAAAGCCCGGATGCCGAAAACATGATCCGCAGTGAGCCGGGCAAGGTGCGCAAGCGGATGGGGTACAAAACAAAGTACAAGTTCAGCGGGAAAATCAACGGGCACTATACCCGCAAGGGGGACAGCTTTGATCTGATCCACGCCGGGACGACGCTGTACCGCATGAAGGACACACCGGAGCAGATTTATACCGGCATGAACGACGCGAAAAGCCAAGCGTGGCAGTTTGGGGACAAGCTGTACATTGCGGACGGAAAGCTGCTGCTGGTGTATGACGGCAGCAGCGTGAAATCTGCCATGAGCGGCGCGTACATTCCGACCGTGACGATTGCCAAGAACCCCGGCGGCGGCGGGCAGAGCTATGAATCGCTGAATTTGTTGCAGCCGAAATTCAAGGAGCGGTTTTTGAGCGACGGGTCTTCGACGCAATACCACCTGAGCTTTTCCGGGCTGGACAGCGCCACTGTGACGGTGCGCCAGCTGACAAGCGCCGGAACGTGGACGGCGATGAGCGGCTACAGCTGCAACGCGTCTACGGGAGTTGTTACATTCAGCACAGCACCGGGGAAAAGCCCCGTGACCGGCGAGGACAACATCGAGATCGAGGCGAGCCGCACCGTGAAGGGGTACGCCGACCGCATCAACAAGTGCAGCATCGGTGCGCGATTTGGTGTAAACGGCGACGTTGACCGCCTGTTTTTGAGCGGCAACCCCGATTACATCAACTACGACTGGTACAGCCAGAAGGACGACCCGACGTACTTCCCCGATACGGGGTACAGTGTGCTGGGCACGAACAAGAGCGCCATTGTTGGCTATACCATCATTGAAAACCGCATTGCGGTGCACAAGGACGACAACGAGCCGGACAGAAACATCATTCTGCGCAGCGGCAATCTGGTGGACAGCGAGGCGGCGTTCCCGATCTACAACACGCTGAAAGGCCCCGGCGCAGTGGCGCGGGACAGCTTTGCGTATTTGCAGAACGAGCCGGTGTTTTTGACAAGCAGCGGTATCTACGCCATCACGGCCAGCGACATCAACGCCGAGCGGTACAGCCAAGACAGGAGCTACTACCTGAACGGGCGGCTGCTGAAGGAAAGCGGGCTGCAAAACGCCTGCGCCTGCGTATACAACGATATGTACTGGCTGGTGGTGAACAGACACGCCTACATACTGGACGGGCTGCAAAGTCTGGGACTGGCGAAAAATGAGCCGTACTCCAACCGGCAGTACGTGGGATTTTACTGCACGAACATTCCGGCGCACATTTTGTTTGTGAAGGACGGCGCGCTGTGGTTCGGCACGAGCGATGGGCGGGTGTGCCGCTTTAATACCGATGATGACGACTACCGCAGCTTCAACGACGACGGCGCGGCCATTGCGGCCAGCTGGCAGACGCCCTACATCAGCGGGTCGAACTTTTACAAGAACAAGACGTTCAAGCATCTGGCGGTGCAGCTGGTGAACGCGGCATCGGCGGGTGTGAAAATTTCGGCCATCGTGAAGGGCGAATGGCAGGTCTTGAAAGAGTTTTTGACGGGCGTGAGCTATTTCCGATATTCCCGGCTGGTATATTCCCATTTATGCTACTCCAACGATACCAGCCCGAAAACCTTCCACACGAAACTGCGCATCAAGCGGGTGGACAAGTGCAGCTTTCAGTTTGCGAACAATATGCTGAACGAATCCTTTGGCATTGTGCAGGCGAGCATTGAATACGTGGAAGGCGGCAATTACAAGGGGTGAGATTATGGCATTGAGACGAATTACGGATGCAGAGCTGAAGGGCAAGGGGAACGTTGGCAAGCCGGATATACCCGGCGTGTCGACCGCCGAGATGCAGCGCATCATGGATGAGATCCCGCGCGAGATCATTGTGCCTGCCTTCAACGAGCTTTCGCAGCAGGCGGAAACGGCGCTGAATGACCGCTACACGAAAGAGGAGACAAACAACGCCATCAACCAGCGCGTCATCGACATTGGCACGGGCGACATGGCAAAAGGCGTGTACGACCCGAATAACGCGGGCGTTGACGTGACGGTGCAGGAATACGCATGCACCAAGACCGGCAAGGTGTACGCCCTGACGGGTTCCGGCGCAGTGGGGCGCTTTAAAGTGCCTGCGGCGTGGGCAAGCGGCGACACGTGGACGGTGAACGGAAACGCAGTGCCTGCCTACTGCGGGGCGGATGCCGTGGACGGTGACGCCGTTGTGGCCGGGCGCTGGGTGATTTTCACCTTTGATGGTACGCAATTAAATTTTAACGGCGGCGGTGGGCTGACAACCTTCAAGCTGGCACAGGCCACCGCCGGAACCGGGGACGTGCTGAACGGTGTGCCCTTTTACGCCGGGAACAAGACGCTGAAAAAGGGGACACTTGCATTGAGTGGGAACATGACCGCCGGGGATTTGTTGGCGGGAAAAACAGGGTACAGCACCAATGCCAAAAGCAAAATTACGGGAACGCTGGAACTAAGCGGCAATATGACGGCGGCTGACCTGCTGGCTGGAAAAACTGGGTACAGCAATAATGCCAAAAGCAAAATCACAGGCGCGATGGTGAACCGGGGAAACTGGGGTGCGACCATCAACCCCGGCGACAGCGTTACGGTCGTGAAGGGATTCCATGCCGGGGGCGGCGCGGTGAAGGCGAGCTATGGCGGCGTTCTTGTGTGGTGTTTTTTGCAGAGCAGCGGAAACAGCGACCAAAAAACCGTGTTTGCAAACGGAACTTTTGGGTCTGCAAGCGGGTACTCCTTTACCTTCAGACGAGCCGGGACTTACCGCGCCTATTTTGTCATTACGCAGCCGCAGGGGTCTGGAAGCGGCATCAAGAAAAACTGGAACTCTTGGCTATGGGGACCGCATGATTCAACGAGCGGCGCACAGACCATCAGTTTTACGGTATCTTCTGGCGATTCGATCCAGATGTACTGCTCGAATACTGACACCGCCTGTACACAGGCCGCGATTGCGGTTTACGCAGAAAGCTAAGGGGGACGTATGGAACACACTATTAGTTTGAGTGGATATGAACCTTCCCCGAAGAAGCTGAAGCTCGGCACGAATGACAGCTATGGCGTGGAGAAAATCATCTTTACGCGCGGGGCAGAGTGGGACGGATTGTCTATCGTGACGGTATGGCACCCGCCCGGCGGCGCAAAGCCGGTGAGCAAGGCAGCCTTTACCGATGATACCGTCGATGTGCCGAAGGAAGCAACGGCCACTGCCGGGCGCGACGGTGTGGTGGTGGTGGAAGGGCTGAAGGACGGCGTGCGGCTTATCAGCTACAACATCAGCTACACGGTCAAAGAACAGGCTGGCGTGGAAGGAGATGACGCACCAGAACCTACCCCAGACCTTGTGCAGCAGGCCATCGCGGCAGCAGAACGCGCGGCAGATCATGCCAAAACGGCGCAGGGGTCTGCGGATACGGCAGCAAAAGAAGCCGATAATGCCCGCAAGGCGAGCGAAGAATCGGCCAAGCAGGCCGAAGTCGCCAAAGAGGAAGCCGCCGCAGCAAAGCCGCAGGCTGAAGCCGCCGCGGCCAGTGCGACGGCGGCGGCAAACAGTGCCAAGGCTGCCGATGAATCGGCCAAGGAAGCGCAGCAGGTGAGCCAAGGTGCGGTGGGCTGGTATGCCACACCGTCCGCACTGAATGCGGCGCACCCCACGGCAAAGGACGGAAACTGGGCGATTGTGGGAACAACGGACACGATTTGGGTCTGGGACAGCGACACTGATAAGTGGAAGGATACCGACAAACAGCCAGACTTGTCGAATTATTATCCGAAGAACGAAATCGACAAGATGCTGGCGGCCATCCGCACGAAGCTGCTGACTGTGACCGCCCCGGCGGCCGGGTGGGTGTCCGGCAGCTATGCCGTTGCGTGGGACGACGGGACGGCGACGACTTACGCCTACCGCAACCGCGTGACGGTTGAAGGAGTGACGGCGGATAGCCGGTTAGCCGTGAGCCAGCGCACACAGCCAACAAACGCTGTGTGTCAGGTTGCCGCGCTGGAAGCGGGCGCGGGGGTCGTGGACTTTTATGCGGACAGCGCCGTGAGCGCTGACGCAGTGTTTGTGGTGGAGGTTACAGGATGAATATTAACCCTTGGGCAGTTGTAAAGCGGCTGATTGACAAGGCACTGGCTGGCTACTGCCCGTATAGCATCGATGATGTCTATGTTACGTTTTCGAGTACCGAACCGACCGCGCGCTGGCCGGGGACGAAATGGAAACAGATCACGGATTGTTTTATCCGCGCAGCTGACAGTAGCCATGCAGTTGGGAGTACGGGCGGTAGTTGGACACATAAGCAGACTGTAGATGAGATTGCGAAACACTCCCCGTTTTTACCAAATTCGAGTACTAACGGAAGTGTAACTGTGCCAGTATGGGGCGGGTATATCAATAATGGTAGTATAATTACGAACACCACCACAAATGAATCGCCCAACCACAATGGATGGAACTTGCCTGTCATAGGCAACAGCAAACCGATGAACATCGAAAACAAATACACCGCCGTCAATATGTGGCGGCGGACAGCATAAACAGAAAGGAGAAAACTATGTCTGAAAAAGATACGATTTTGACCCCGGAAATGGATGAAGAACTTTCAAACGGAAAAGGAGACGACGAAGATGAGTGATTCCGCACTGGTAGGCTATACCGCCATCAGCCCCAACTGCAACAGACCCCGCAGCCAGCCCATCAGCAAGATTACCGTTCATCATATGGCTGGTAACATGACGCTTGAATCTTTCGGCGCTCTTGTCAGTAGACCCTCGCGCCAGATGAGCGCAAACTACGCCATAGAATCCAGCGGTCGTATCGGGCTGTTCTGCCACGAGACAGACCGTTCTTGGTGCAGTTCGTCGCCGTGGAACGACCAGCGGGCTATTACGATCGAGGTCGCCAACGACGGCGGTGCGCCGGACTGGCACATCAGCGACAAGGCCTATGCGGCGCTGCTTGACCTCTGCACCGACATCTGCCGCCGAAACGGCATCAAGGAGCTGACCTACACCGGCGATAAAAACGGTTCTCTCACGATGCACTGCTTCTACGCCGCCACGGCCTGCCCCGGCTTCTACCTCAAGAGCAAGTTCCCCGACATTGCGGCGCAGGTCACAACGCGCCTGAAGGACGACGAGACCGACGCTGCACCCGCCAAAACGCAGGAGCAGACGTTCATCGACGTGATGGTCGAGAAGTGCCGGGAGCGCTGCCTGAGCGCCCATCTGCTGCCGTCGCTGTGCATTGCGCAGGCTTGCCTTGAAAGCACCTACGGCACCAGCGAGCTGGCTGTTCAGGCCAACAACCTGTTCGGCATAAAGGCGAGCAACTGGACAGGCAAGGTCTACAACAAGCAGACAAAGGAGTGGGACGGCAGCAAGTACATCACCATCACGGCGGGCTTCCGCGCCTACGATACGATGATCGCCTGCGTCGAGGACTACATCAAAAAGCTCACGACGATGCCGCGCTACTCGAACCTTGTCGGCTGCACCGACATCAACAAGGCCTGCGAGTACATCCGCGCCGACGGCTGGGCGACAAGCCCGACATACACGTCGAGCTTGCTGGCGGTCGTGAAGCAGTTCAATCTGACTCGGTACGATGCCGCTATCAAAGAGGACAAGCCCGCCGCGCCGACAAAGCAGGAAGTGTGGCTGGATCACGTCGTCCTGCCCAACGCTGCGGCGATGGAGTTTTATCTCATCGCCAAGAAGTACGGTCTGGACAACGACAAAGCCTACCACGCTAAGTATGTGAAGGAGTGATGCCGATGCAGCACGTGTTTTCGTTTACGATTGCGGACGCTTGGGCGTTTTTGATTTACGCGGCGGGCGCTGCTGCCGGACTGTATGCCGGGGGCGTGGCCATAAGCAAAGTCATTACTGCCATAAAAAAGCCGAAGACAGACCAAGACAAACGCATTACCAAGTTAGAAGCGCGGGTGAACGCTATGGAGGGCTTTTTGAAAAACGACAAATTGCGGCTTGATCGCATGGACGAGGGACAGCGCGTGACCATGCAGGCGCTGCTTGCCATGCTTGACCACAACCTTGACGGTAACAACATTGACCAGATGCAGAAAGCAAAGGAAGCCTTGCAGAAGCATCTGATTGGCTGAAAGAGGGTGCATATCTATGTACGATTTTTTGAAAAATCTGGCAGCGCTTATCAAGGTAAAAACCATTGTGACGCTTGTGGTTGTTGCGGTTTTTGCCGTGATGGCATTGCAGAGCAAATTACAGCCAGACACGGTCATGACCATTGTGACGATGGTCGTGGCTTTTTATTTTGGCACGCAGAGCGAGAAGAAGGAGTAAAGCCCTATGAGAATGGCGGGAGACGGCAGCGGCGTTGTTGCCGCGAAGAAAAAAACAACGCCGGTCATCAGAAAGAATGACGGGACGGGGCTTGCCGGTGCGCTTGGACCTTTGTACAACAACTTTTCCAAAACGACGGGCGGCGGTACGCCGACCAGCTCCGTTTTGCATAGGCGCAACACGGGCACGACCGGCGTCAGAGGTAACACCGGCTACAGCGGCGGGAACCGCAGTTACAACACGGGCAGCAGCTATACCGCTGCGGCAGCGCCCGCCGCGAGTGCGGCCACGACCGAGACTGTGGCATCCGCCCCGGCAGCGGCACAGCCTGCCCAGAATGAAAACAACGGAAATAAAGCCCTTGCGAACATGATGAAGGGCTACATGCAAAACTACTTAAACCAGATGCAATCCGCCATTTCGGCGGCACAGAAGCAGGCGAAAGAAGCGCAGGAGCGGGCGGAAGCCCAGCTGAAGGCTGCGCAGGAAGCCCAGAGAAAAGCCCGCGAGGAAGCGTACAACCGCAGCGCCGCCCAACAGAAAACCGATTACGAGTACGGGCAAGGGCAGCTGAACAGCGCAACGGACAGTGCCTTGCAGCAGGCGTACATCAACCGCATGTTGCAGCAGCGCAACCTTGCCCAGAGCCTTGCGGCGCAGGGGTTAAACGGCGGAACAAGCGAGACGACGACTGCGGGGCTGTACAACAACTACAACAACAGCCGCAATGCGCTGGAAACCGAGCGGGCAAGCCAGCTTGCCAGCCTTTTGAACACCTACCAGAACAACATGGCGCAGCTGGAAAACCAGAAGGCCAGCGGCGATGCAGCAGACTTGACCCAGTACCAGACGAATTTAGCGAATCTGACGGCGAACAACGCCAACAACCTGATCTCGCTGATGCAGGGATATGCGAACATGGCATCTAGTGTGCCGCAGGTACGGCAGAAGTTCAACACCAGCACGGGGCAGTGGGAATATAGTTACGAGTAAGAAAGCAGGGCGGTGAAGATAAAGCCGCCCTGCTTTTGTATATGTGGGAGGAATTTGTCGGATGGCAAAAGTGAGCAACCGGGAAGATGCGCTGTTCAATGCGTATCTAAGCAAATACAAAAACGCACAGGCCAGCACGGTGAGCGAAGGCCAGAGCAAAACACAGGCCGCCCGGCAGAAAGGCGCGGCCATACTGAACGCCACCGACAAGACCCTGCCGTCGCTGGGAGACACCTACGGCAGCACCCTGCAAAACATCGTGAGCGGCGCGAAGATGGAAAACAGCCTGAGCAGCGATTTGCTGAACCGTAACCTGAGCTTGGCGAAGGCGCAGTACGACTATGCCGGCGATATGCACACCCAGATGACCGCAGCAAAGAAGTACGCCGATGAGCAGGCCGAAAAAGCCCGCAAGGAAGCCGAAGAAGCCGCAGCGAAGGCGCAGAAAGAAGCCGAAAGGCAGGCCGCTGCAGCAGCAAAAGCGGCAGCAAAGGCCAGCCGCAGAAGCAGCAGACGGCGCAAGGGCAGCAGCAATAAGTCGAGCAGTAGTGCCGCTGACAGCGAGGAGGCCGCCGCCGCGCTGGATGCATTGGATAAAGAGACTACGGCCAGCGGAAAGAAAACGGCAAAAGCGGGCGGCAATTATAACGCGAACCGCAGCAATGCAGATCGCAATGCAAGCGCCCGCGCCCGCTATGATGGCAGCAAGCAGGAAAAGGCTGACATCAAGTACCGCGCCCAGCAAAAAGCAGAACGAATTGCACAGATGCTTAAAGACAAGCAAGCTGCCGCAAATGCCGGAGCCAACAAAGGAAAGGCTGTTGGCAAGAGTTCCGCCGAGCAGAAAAATGCCGGTAACGACGCCGCGCAGCCCGCGCAGAGCCGCGCTGTGACGCGGGGCGGGAAAGTTATCGGCAGCAGTTACGCCGCCGCAGGGAGCGCCCCCAGCGAGGCAGAGGCGCAGGCCGCAAAGAACAAGCGCAACGACTACAAGAGCCGACAGGAGGACACCGCCGCAGCCTTGAAAAAGTTGCAGACGGATGCGGGCTACCGCGCCGAACTTGCCGCACCGGGGCGAAAACTGACGACTGCCGAAGTGGCGGCGGTGAACCAGTACGAAAAAAGCACGAAGAACACCGGTTTTAGAGGCTTGAAACGGGTGTTTGAGACTGCCGCGAACAAAGATGGCCTGAGCCAAGAGGACTACGCAAAAAAGACGGTTGCCATGAATGCCGAGCTGAACCAGAATAGCGCCTTGCGGGGAAAAGCGCAGATGAACGGTGCCGGGCAGACTGCTCAGGCCTTTACAGCCGGGCTGTATGACAGTGTACCGTTTTTGACAAAGAGCGTGGATAAGTTGACGGACATTGCGAATGCGACCGGCGCCGAGCTGCCGCAGCTTAGCAATGCGATTGATGGCGCAAAGAGCTATGATCCGCTGGCGGCGGCTGCAGGCACGCTTGTCGGCAAGGGAATGCAGTACAAACTGTTCAACACCGCTATGGAGGGCACACCGCTTGCACAGACGATGGGCAAAGCGGGCAATGCCGTTGTGGGGCAGGCACAGAAAATCCCTGTATTAGGGGATGTACTGGGCGCGGGTGCCGGTGATGCACTGGGACGCATTTTGACCGACACGACCGCCGACCTTGCACTGGACACCTTACCCACGCTGGTGGATGATTTGAGCACCTACCGCGACCAGCAGCAGGCCATTGCGAACGGCGAGACGGTGGACGAAGCCCTGACGCCCGGCAGGATTGCAGGCAATACCGCAAAGAACATTGCCGAAAACGTTGCTATGAATGCGCTGCCGGAGATTGGCGGGGCGGTTATGAACTGGGCCAAAGACAAAGCAAGCCGAAACCTTGCAGATGCAATGCCTGATAAACAGGCTGCTGAACAACTGGCACAGTACAAGGCTGCACAAAGTACAGATTTCAACAAAGAACTGGACAACTTACAGGATTTGTGGAATGGCGAGGATGCGCCGAAAAACGCCGGAGAGCTTTTACAGCGGCGCAAACAGTCCCTTGTGGATAGCTGGGACGCGGAGGATGCCGCGAATAACGGTGCTATCACAGCGGCGCGTGAAAACTTGGATGCGGAAGACCGCGCTGCGGTGGGTGCTATCAGCGATGCCAAGCGACTTTGGCGGCAAAACACAAACCAGCCCGCAAACCCGGTGGTGCAGAACTCGACCAATGATTTCAGCACCGCCATACTGCAAATGCAACAGCCCGAACAGACCACCCGCGAGATAAACCTTGACGGCAAATACATCCCGGATAATTTGTTGGATGTGCCAGTTGACCACATCAACCAGAAAGACTACAATAGCATTATAAACGGAGGTGTTCGCGATGAAAAAGTGGGAGGATATGTTCGTGAGCCTGTTTCCGTCGGCACTGACAGTTTGTCAGGCGACACGGCAGAACCCGGAAACGTTCGTGACGGACTTTCTGGACAGTCAGGTGAAATTGGGCAAGGTTTCGCCGCGAACGGCAGCGAACGCAGAATTGAAGGAGCTGGAACGCAAAGCGTACCTTCAGTGGAAGAATGGGCCGCAGGAATAACTGGCAAGAGTAGAAAAAGTGCCTATACACGACGCATTGAGAACTTGTACAGCCAGTTGCAGAGCGGCGCAAGCCGGGAAAGCCTAGCTGACGAGGCAAAGGATATCGCGCTGGGGATTGTGAAAGCGGACAGCTTTGCGGAACCGCTGGATGAATCCAGTGTGATTTTAAAAGACTACCTGAAGAACACGGAGATCAAGTTGGATGAACAGACCGCTGGTGAGCTTTTGAGCACCAGCGGTCTTAAAAATATCCAGCAGTACAACATCCAGAACGGTACGCATTTTTCACTGAAAAGCGGGCTTGACTATGATGTTGCTATCCCGGAAATCTATGATTCTATGGGCATGGCAAACCGCACGCCGGACGGCAACCCGGCGGATGCTTTGTTGGCGCTTGTGAATCAGAGCAAAGCGGGATCTCTTATTGATACCAATGCGCAGGGCGCGTACACGGACTATGTGCGTGACCGCATTTTACAGGGGCCAAACGGTACGCCGCTTGGCGGTGACGACTTTACCGATTGGCTGGAAGTACAGGGATTTGACCCGGATATGCCGGATTATACCAGAAGCGTGTATGACCGCGTGTTCAACAGCGATAATGACGCTGATGCTTTACCCATTCCCGCCAAAGCGGATTCAAGAGAGCCTGTGCCGGGTCTGAACATTGTGGAGAATGCCAATCAGACGGCAGGAGACACCCGCTGGCAGAATGCAGCGCGGCCGTTGAACGGCAGCGAGAGTGTGCCCGCAAATGCGGTGGGCGCGGAAAGCACCCAGTTTGACCGGCGGGAAGTGGCGAATCAGGACTACGCGAACCAGCGCAGCATGACAAGCGGGCTGGATGAGGCACACTTAGAAAACCTGAAAACGGAAAATACGCATCAGGTATGGACGGACGCCGAAGCCAAAAAGCAGGCGGAAGACGACATTTCCACCTACATCCAGCAGGCGGGCGGGGATGAAAGCAAAGGCCTTGACGCCGCAATGCAGGATTTGAAGAGCAAAGAGCACTGGAACAAGGGCGACAGTGCGACAGCGGATGAAATCCGCAACCGGCTGAAAAACCAGTTTGCAGCGACGGAACCCGGTACGCCGGAATACTACACCCAGAAGGCGCGGTATGAGGCATGGAACCAGAAGCGCAGTCAGGTGCGCAGTGAGACAGCCCAGACGATGCAGAGCTTCCACGGCGACGCCAGCGAGCGCGCCAACGCCGCCGCGAAGCCCATCACGGAGCGCTGGGTAAAAAACAACCCTGCACAGGACGAGAAAATCAAGATCCTGTCCGACGAATTGGCGAAGCTGAAGGACGAACTGCGCGAGCGGGACATTGCGGAAATGGAACGCGAAGCCATGCAGGGCGTTTTTGGAAACGGCAGTAATGCCGCAAAGGGGCCTGCTGGGGACATGAACGCCGAGTTCGACCAGATGCTAAAAGATGCGGGTGTCATCACGGATGCGCCCAAAACGGACACGACCGCCGAATTTGACGCCATTGCGAAGCGGGTTAAAGAACTGTGCGAGAAGCACAAGGTGAATTGCAGTGACGATGCCGCGAAAGACATTGCCGGGCGTATTCTGAACGGGGACAACGCAGAGCAGTATTACGACAAGCTGATCATGCAGGCGGCAGGGATTTCCGACCTGACGCTAGATGAAATGGAGCAGGTGGATACCCTGTACAGCAAAGCTGCCACAATGGGAGACAGCAAGGAGCGGTACGCGTTGGAACAGGAAGCCATCAACATTATGGCAAAGCACCTGCCCGCGAAAAGCTGGTTTGAGCGGTTTGACAACATTCGCTATCTGGCGATGCTGGGCAACCCGACGACCCATGCGCGCAACCTGATCGGCAATGTGCTGATGGGCGGCATGGCAAGTGCAAAAGACGAGGTGTCCGCCGCGATGCAGCTTGTTTTGCCGCGGGAAGCCCGCACGAAAGCGCTGTACACGCCGCGGGAGATGGTGGACGCCGCCGGAAAGTACATCGACGAGAACGCGTATCAGGCCGTTTTGAAGGACAGCGGGCGGTACGACTTGGCGCAGGGGCTTACCCGTGCACAGAAAACCTACGGCGACAACGCTTTTGGCCGTGCGGTGCAATGGATGAGCGACAAAAACAGCGACCTGCTGGACAAGGAAGACGAAATCTTTTTAAGGGCTGGCGTGATGCGCAGCCTTGCCAGCAACCTGACGGCCAAAGGCTACGACGCGAGCATTTTCAGCCGTACCGACGACGAGGCAAAGGCCATTATCGGCAATGCGTTGGAACAGGCAATTCAGGACGGCAAAGATATGACGTTCCACGCGGACAACGCTCTGACAAAGGCACTGGGGAAAATCAGCCATCTGGGGGATAAAAACGGCAGCATCGGCGACAAGATCGCCTATTGTATCGGTAACGGGCTTTTGCCGTTTTCCAAAACACCGGGTAACATCCTGAAAACGTCGCTGGAATACACCCCTGTCGGCGGCGCTGCACAAGCGGTCTGGCGCGGCGCAACCCATAAGGGCGCGGCAGCCGTGACCGATTCGCTGGCAAAGGGCGTTGTAGGCACGGCGCTGATGGGGCTTGGCTGGTGGCTTGCCGACAGCGGCTTTGTGACCGGTTCGCTGGGGGACAACAAGGATTACCAGACTATGCTTGGCAAGCAGGAATTTTCGCTGAACATTCCCGGCAAGGGCAGCTACTCAATCGATTGGGCGGCGCCGAGCGTTGTACCCGTCATGATGGGCGCTACGATGTCCGCGCAGAACATCGACCTGAGCGACCTTATGGAAAACCCGGAGAAATACGCTGGGCAGATAGGGGACATCCTTGCTAACGCGCTTGACCCTGTGACACAGATGAGCCTTTTGCAGAGCGCCAACAACACGTTTGAGAGCATCCGCTACAACAACGACGATGCGTTCGGCGCGGCGGGTTCCATCGTGGGCAACACCCTGACGAACTACGCACAGCAGTTTGTGCCGACCGTTTTAAGCAAAGCTGCACGCACGCTGGACGATACCAGACGCAGCACCTACGGCGGCGGCGACACCCAGAGCGAGCGCAACACGTCGTACCTTGCCAGAAGTTTGCAAAACAAGATCCCCGTGCTGAGCCAGCAGAACGAGCCGTACATTGACCAGTGGGGACGCGAGAAAGCGAGCCTTGACGGCACAGACGATACGGCTGGCGGTATGTTCCTGCGCGGGGTGTACAACTTTGCCAGCCCCGGTTATTACAGCGCCGAGAACGTGACCCCGGTGGACGAGTACCTGCAAGGGCTTTACGGCGACACGAACAACAGCAAGGTCTACCCGGAGAAGGCCAGCAGCAAGATCACGGTGGACGGCGAAGGGTATTACATGACCCCGAAGGAAAAAACCGAGTATGCCAAGACGAGCGGTCAGACGGCCTATGACCTGATTGACGAGCTGCGGCAGAACAGTATGTTTTTGCAGCTGCCGGAAGACCAGCAGAGTGCGCTTGTGCAGGATGCCTACACGGTAGCCAAGACCGCCGGTGGCGTTGCCGCTGTTGGCGACGGCGTGAGCGGTGTGAGCGCGAAGGAGTACGAGGCATACCGGGACGGCGGCGCGGAAGGATTCAGCCAGTATGTGCTGATGAAAAACGCCACTGACCTTGCGCGTGACGAAAAGCGGGAGACGAGCGGCAATGACGGTGCGAAACTGGACACCGTGGAGACATGGGACACGCTCTATTCGCAGTTCGGCGATGATGCAGTAAGCAACTTTGTAGACAGCACCGACGATGGCAGCGCTGTGCACAACATCAGAGACCTTGCCGGAGACAAGGCAGTCACCGCCTACATGCAGGCTTACAGCGCTGTGGCAAAGACGCTGGACGATGACCAGACCCCGGACAAGTTTACAGTCGGTTACGGTATGCAGAGATACGGCCTGAGCGGAGACGACTTTGCGAGGGCTTATCTGGCAGCGTACTACAAGAAAGACAAGAACGGCAAGTACCCGGAAAAGGGCGGCACATATGCCGACAAGGCCGGTGCAGAGATTTACCAGAGCTACGGCGCAGATGCGCTGCGTGACTGGGTAAACTACCGCGCTACCATTCCCGACACAAACGGCAACGGCAAAGTCGATAAGGGCGAGGCTATGGCACGTTTGAACGAGATGGACTTGACGAACGAGTTGCGCCGAGCCTATTTGACAAAGACAAACAAGCAGTGGAAGAATCCCTATTGAGGTGCTGTATGAAGTTTGATTTTTGCATGAACCGGGCGGAGTATGACGAGCTTATATTCAGCCTGACGGACGATGAGCGGGAAGTGCTGGATATGCGGCGGCACGGACGGCGCAATGCCGAGATTGCAGCCGAGATGAACTGCTGCGAGAGGACGGTAAACCGGCATGTGAGAAACATTAAGAATAAGATGCGGTGAGAGGTCGGTACAGGCAAGGCCGCCCCTCATCCGACCCTGCGGGGCCACCTTCCCCCGAAGGGGAAGGCAAAGAAAAAGCGGGCAATGTGCATTTTTTGCACATTGCCCGCTTATTTTGTTTTGGCGCAAAAGTGACGTGATACTGGCGTGGGAATGGCCTACGGCGCGGGATGGATTGTAGTACAATAAAACCAGAAAGACGAGGTGAGCGTGATGTACTGGAACAACTACGGTATGCAAACCCCCTACAGCAACCCCTATGGGCAGACGATGCAGCAGGCGTTACAGCCGTGCAGCATCACGAAGGTGAGCGGTGAGAACGGCGCAAGGGCGTTTGGAATGGCACCGAATTCCAGCGCACTGCTGCTGGACGAGACCGCGCCGCTAGTATGGCTGAAGACAACGGACGGTGCAGGCTACCCGACACTGACCCCCTACACGATCACGCCGTACAAGGCCGCGCCGCCGGTGGATGTAGCGAGCCTTGAACAGCGCATTACAGCATTGGAGGCGAAATTCCATGACGAACCCGATCTTACAGGCGATGGGAAAAAGCACAATACCCAATAACCCCGCGGCGATAATACAGCAGTTTACGCAATTCAAGCAGCAGATGCAGGGGAAAGACCCGCAGAAAATCGTGGAGCAGATGCTTGCTGACGGGCGGATGAGCCAGCAGCAGTTTGAACAGCTGAAAGCGATAGCGGAAAATTTTAAGGGTGTGTTGTACTGATATAGGCCGGGTCGACACGGCTTATAAATACAAATCTTACGAAAGGATTGGATACTATGGACAATGGGTACTCTTTGAGCGACCTGCGCGCGGCAACCGGTGACGGCAACGGCTTCGGCGGAAACGGCGCATGGTGGATGGTGATTTTGTTCCTGATCTGCTTCATGGGCGGAGGCTTCTGGGGCAACCGACAGGGCGAGTTCGGCCAGTATGCCACCGCTGCCAGCCAGCAGGAAATTTTGTTTGGCCAACAGTTCGGGCAGATCAACGACCGTTTGACCAATCTGGGCAACGGCGTCTGCAATCTCGGCTTCGAGATGCAGGGCGGCATTGGTCAGCTTGGCAAGGAAGTGGCGCTGAGCCAGAGCAATCTGAACCAGACCGTAATGCAGACCGGCAACAATATCCAGCAGCAGATTGCAAGTTGCTGCTGCGAGAACCGGCTTTCAACGGCCAACCTGTCCGCGCAGATGGATCGCCAGACCTGCGACATCACGAACGCAATCCGCGCCGAAGGCGAGCAGACCCGTGCGCTGATGCAGGCTAACGAGATTCAGCAGCTGCGCGACAAGGTAAACGCCTTGCAGATGGACAACCGCATGTACGGCGTGGTGCGTTACCCCAACGGCTACACCTACACGGCAGGCCCCAGCCCGTTCTGTGGCTTCGGCGGCTGCGCATAATCGCTGTAACAGCGTCAGCCCGCACGGCAAGCGCTGTGCGGGCTTTTTGAAGAAAGGAGTATAGTTTTATGGCTTGCAATGAAAGGCTGAAAAATCCCCATTTCAAGAGCGCACAGAACGCCTACAACAACACGGCACAGACGATGGCCGCAACCGCAACTCCCATCAATGTACTGGGCATCCTGAACACAGATACCGGGTGTAGCATCGACACGAACGCGGGCGGATTTATCATCCGACACAGTGGGTTATACCGCATCAGCTATGACGTGACGTTTACGGCGGGCGCTGCCGGCACGGAAGTGCTGCAAGGTATGAAGGATACCGCTGCGCTGCCCTGCATGATGGCAAGCGCGACGGTGGCCGCGAACGAGGTTTCCACTTTCCATGCGGAAACTGTCGTGTACATCCCTGTATGCTGCGGCAGCACGCCGACGATCAGCGCCGTTCTGAGCGGCGTGGCCGGAACTGTAACCCACGTCTGCGCCAGCGTTGTGAAACTGGCATGAGGTGCGCAAGATGGAGAAGATCAAGGCATACAAGGAGAAGCTGGAACACGAGATTGACGAGTTTGTGGAAAACTATCCCGTGAATGAGCGCACCGTCGCGGCACTAACCGCGATGCTGGAATGTTGGGAGCACGTGAAGAACTGCACGGCCTGCGCCGAAGGCGGCGAGCTGACGCAGGAAGACGCAATGGCATGGATGTACCAGATGAAAAACGAGGACGGCACGTTCGGCGCACATTGGGATGTTGCGCAAACAAAGCCTTACATGGCCCCGCGCGGTATTACCTGCGAGGCGTGGGAGTGGGCAGCAGTCATGAACATGATGTACAGCGACTACTGTAAGGCGGCACGCAAGAACAGCGTGGACAGGCCGGAGTTTTACGCAGACCTTGCGGCAGCGTTTTTGGAGGACAAGGACGCGCCGGAGGATAAGGCCGGGCGGTATTACCACAATATTGCGGTAGTGCAGGAATAAAAAATCAGCCCGCAGCTGACGAGGATTTCTCGGCAGTTGCGGGCTTTGCTGTGTCAGGGGAGAATATCAAGCTCCCAGCCGGAGGGGAGTTCCAGAAGAAACAGGCCGGTGCGTTCCTGCGCACGTACCCAGAAATCAGAACGGTTCAGTTCTTTTGCTGTGTCACGGCGTGATTTGCCCTCAAAGTAAATGGCGATCAGGACAGATTGCTGGTCGGAGTTGAGGGGGTTCATAGCTTCGTGCCGCTTGGAATAGGCTGTGTTCATCTCGGCGCGGGCACGACAGTACCGGGCATAGGCTTTATCGTACCGCTCTGCCATACGAGCCACCGGGTCAGAGTGGGCGTTGCCTTTGGGCATACCATCGGCAGGGTGAGCCGACATGGCGGCGTTGGATTCATAGAATTTATCGCGAGCCTCGATGAAGGCTTTCTGATAGGCGGCGTATTTTTCCATCCATTTTTGACGCTGGGTGTTGCCTGCTGGGGTAGAAGTCATTTTAGAAGCCTCCTAACTATACGATAAATCGCAATGCCGATGCGGGTAACGACCAGCAGTGGCCAGAAAATAAGGACAATAACGTTGTCTGCGCGCCGTCTACGGTGTCCATTCTGTCTGTGTGGTTGATGTACAGGACGGCGAGCAGGCCGCACAGGTCGTAAACACAGACGGCGGCGATAACAAGGATAATGGTCATGGGGTCACCTCCGGGGGGGTTGTAGAGCGGCAGTTCTGTCCATGCGAGGACTTTTGTGTTAGTTCCGTGCGTAGGCTCACCGCTCCAATTTCCATTAAAAAACTGTCCCCGATCCATTGTGCGGTACATGCAGTTGTAGTTGCCATAACGGAAGTATTCGTAGTAGCACAGGTATTCGCCGTTTTCTGTTGGCGGATCGGTCTGTGCATCGTGCCAGATGGTTCCTTTGGCCTCCTCGATGGCATCCAGCTTTTCTAACGCATCGCGGATTACCTTGACGGCGTTCTGGTAGCAATCGCATTCGTGGCAGTGACCCTTGTCGAAATCATGCACGCAATCACTGCAAAAGCCATATTTTATGGCGGTGTTAAAGGCTCGTTCGTAGGCTTTGTTAGTCATCTTCGTTCACCATCCTTGCACCGCAGAACATACAATACTTCATACGGCTTGCGTTTGTTCTCCGCTCTGTCTCGTGACAAGCAGAACATTCATACTCGTTTTCTCCACAAACACATCCCCGTTTTATCCAATGTGCCGTAGGCCGCAGGGATTCTGGGTCAACGTCTGGCTGTTCATCAATACTTTCAAGCACATCGTTCGTATCGTATATATTCTCGTTCAGACCGCTATAGAGCCAATACTCGCGTAATTCGTCTGCGTCAATCAGTCTCATGTTCTCTCTCCTCTCTTTTATCTGTGTTCACCATTCTTGCGCCCAGCTTCTATTCCCATAGTGGGTAACAGCCATAATCGTTTTGATAGCTTTCTTTTTTGTCATTCGGATACCTCCTCTACAAACGCCATGCTCTGGCGAAGATTCATGGTGTCGGGATTGAGAATACAAGCCGGGGCGACCGAACAGCTGCCGTCCGCATAACCGTAGCCCAACTGACCATCCGTGTTCACGTAGCGAATATAGCACGCGTAGTCCGCGTCAGAATCCTTGTCTCCACAATACCAAGGTGTGGCAGTCCAGACCGGGACATTATAGTGCGGGATGTAATCACGGTACTTGCGGTGCTCGTCACAGGTCAGGATGAAAACGGGGTCTTCTACTGTACCGTAGGAACGGTCTCCGTTATCAGCAACAAGGTCAACGGTATGTGGTAGCAAACTTTTTCCCTCGAAAACGGCGTTCGCCATATCAGATAGAATCCCACGCACATTACTCGTGCGGTAATTATTCCAGTTGCCCTTCTCATCGGCAAATTTATCGCTGGGGCAGAACTTCACATCTTTTGCCCATGGCTTTGCCATAATAGCCAGCACGCCGCCGTCAGGGTGGTTCGGGTCAAGGCAGACCCACTCGAAATTTTTGAACATGAAGTGTTCGCCGGGGTGTAGTGTGGTGATGTTAGTCATTGTCGGCCACCTCCATAAGCCAAAATGTTTTTCTACAATCCTCACATAATATATGATTGCAGTGCTCGGCATTTTTAAGCCCTTTTACAACCGTTGCAGGGCAAATGTCAATTACGTCGTCTTTCATAGGAACGTTCGGGAACATCTTCAAGAACTCGCTCTGGAGGGTCTTAGTAGGATGTTCTTTTGCCCATTGCTCAACAATAGCTACATTTTTTTGTAATAATCTTCATCTTCTTTCATACATACCGATGCTGGTGTTCTACACCGTTGTTGCACAAGGTCATACATTTCACAAGCTGCACAGCCGCCTTTTTTCAGAATCGTTTCTTTGCACATCTTGATTCTGTATTTCTCATATTCAACTGCCTCCATAGTCTTACTCCTTATCGTATCCGCGCTGCACATATTGTCCGTAGGAGATGTCCAGCGCGGCGGCTTCTCTTACGCATTGTTCAATGGATTTGATGCGGGGTTTCAGTGCTGCCTTTTTATCCGGCTTCTTTGCCTGCATGGCGGAAATAACGCCTTGCTGCTGCGCTTTCTTTTTTTCGTAGTTCAGCTTTGCCTTTTGTTTTGCTTTTTCTTTGATGCAAGTATCACAGAACCGTTTGCAGGGCTGCACATCCCACATCATCTTGCCGCATTTTTGGCAAAATTTAGATACCGTCATAGCGGCTCCTCCGTCTTTTTGGCATCAATGCCGATGCCCTGTAGTGTTACCTGTGCCCAAAGGTCTGCAAGCTGGTCGTTGCGGTACTCATTGTATTTGTCGGCTACCGGGCCGGTCATGCAATTTTGGATTTTAACCAGCGTCCGGCGGGATAAACCTGCCTGATAACAGGCCAGCAAGCAAAGATATGTTGCCCGCGTGGCAATGTCGTTGCGCTCTTTCATTGCCGCTTCATAGGCGCGGGATTGAATGTCCTTGATTTTTTCTTCGGCATATTTGTCAACAGCTTTCTGCAATGCTGGGGTAGGGTGTAGTCTGGCTTTCACGTCTTTCAACTCTTTCCTGTTTTATACAATCCGTATTTTCTGACATCGCGGCGGATTTTAATTCCGCGCTCTACATCTGCCGCGTCCGATGCGGCATCTGCAAGCCGTTGTGCGCGGATTTTTTCAAGCATGGCCGCATACTCGCCGTAGCGATTACAAGCGCTGTGGCAGTGCGCATGGCGGTCTGGGCAGTCTTTACAGGGGCTATTCATCGTCCGACATCTCCTCGATAAAAATTTCGGTGCGGGGGTTGGCTTTGTCATACAGTACGCGGCTGCCGTCTGTTGCTGCTACGATGTTGCTGTTGTCATCTTTCAAAATCCTGGCATCAACTAGAATATCCATGATGGCACTTTCGAGGTTTGTTTTATCAACCTTGCGGCGTGTAGGCATGTAGTACAAGCACTTGACGTTGTAGCGGCCGTCCAGCGGATTTTTTGGTGCCGGGTTTAAATACATCTTGGCAGCTCTTGCGTACTTCAAGTAGGCTGCGCTTGGCAGAACTTTTGCGTACTTGCCCTTATGGCATACCGGGCAGTGAGCGCCTACGTATCCGATGCGGGGGCTGTTCTTTTTGGTGATGGGCTTGCCGTAGATTATGTATTTTTGTATCATAAACTGCCCCACTGTTCTGCCATTGCTTCAGCAATACCGGGAAATGTCTTGCTTCTTGCCTTTGCTGTGCGAGGGTCACTCCAGCTCAAAATTTTTCCTTGTTCGTTAACCGCCCAGTTTGCAGATGCGCCAACGCTGTACCCGCCATCTAATATTTCACCCGGGTCTACCACAGAAGTTGGTTCGAGTAAATTCAGCCCCTTTAACCATAAGCAAGTACCTTTGCGGGCGTGGTCGCCAAAATAATAGGGTTGTATGATTTGGTCTGGTTTTCGATATCTGGTTGAAATAATTCCAACTGGGTTTTCTACAGCGATATGTTCACATTTCGCATTGATAAACGACATAAAAAATTCTACAGCATCTTCTCTATCTTTCCTGCGCTTAACTGCCTTACTTCCGTACTTATCGACATCGAACCACCTATTTCCGGCTACTGTCAGATATGTGCAAGGCGGATGTGCAATCAGCAAATCCCATCTGCCTATGTCATGCGCTTTACCGTCCATCGTTACGATTTGCCCCCCCTCGGTTGCTTTCAGAGCATCGCCGAGAATATGCCACTCCGGATGACCGCCGGACGGTTCCTGAATATCGCAGCTGTATGCTTCGTGACCGCGCTTGCGGAACGCTTTGCAGACGGTCTGCGATTCTTCGCAGGCAACTAATACTTTCACGGTACAATCTCCTTTACTTTTGCGTAGTATTTCTCGCTGTACCAGATGTCCGGCAGGCGGGGATTTTGGGTGTAACCTACGGTGCGCAGGGCGGCTTCGGCGCTCCAACGTGTTGAATACAAGCGCTTGGAGTGGGTGATGTCGCCGGTAGAGCGGGAATAGGTAATGATTTCATACTTTGACATTCAGCGTCAGCGCCTCTTTCTGGTTGATTTCTCCGCGCTGCATTTTCTGGAAAAGCGGCGTGTCGAGGTGCAGGCATTCGTGGCAGGCGCGGGCGAAAAGAACCTCGAAGGATTCGATTTTCTTCGGCATGAACTGCGCGGATGCCTTGCGGATTTCGGCAACAGTGGGTGGGAAGGTCATAGTCTCGGCCAGATGGGCGGCGGCGCTTTGAGCGGCCGCAAACGGAACATCCTTCAGCGCGGATGCCCATGCTTTTGTCATTTCCTCTGGCTCGCTGCCGCGCATGATATTGCGCCACCAGTTCGAGCAGGTGAGCAGCAGCATGGCGGTTTCCTGTTCAGTCATCGGGGGTCACTCCTTTCGCGAGGGCGCGGAGCTTATCGCGGGCAGACGCGGCAGCGTCCGGCTGCCGGGGGGCGGGGCTCGTGGGTTTCGCGCGTTCCTTCTCGGCGAGGTAGGCATCGACGGTGTAGATGCCCTGCTGCTCGCAGCGGTCAAGGATTTTAGAGATATAGCTCCACCGGCGCGCGTTATTGGCGGCAGCTTCGTCGATGGCCTGACAGATAAGGGATGCCGGGAATTTCAGCAGGGCGGTACTTATCGCGTCGGAAACCGCACGGGGAACCGAACCACAGTTCTGCTCATAGCGCTGGATGCAGGCGGCAAGGTCTGGCGAATAGATCGCGCTTTGCGCGGGCGCGGCAGCAGTAGCAGGAATACCTATATCCCTATGTTCCTGTATTCCTGTATTCCTATATTCCTGCTTGCTTTTGCTTTCGCTTGCTTCTGTTTGCTTCAAAGTGCTTGGCTTTGCTTGAATTTGCTTGCCGCCGCTTTTGCCGCTGGATTGCTTTTTCTCGGTAAACTCACGGTCAAGGTCAATATCTCTGCGGATAGCAGGCCAAATGAATTTTTCACTCCCGCTGAACTCAGGCTCCACTCCTTGCGACTTATATTTCATCATCGCAAGCACCAGACGCCCCACCTCAGCAGCACTGTAAGATTCAAAATAACTCTCGTAGCTATCCCAGAGTTTTACGTATTCCTTCGCCACGCGCTACACCTCCATGTAATACTCCGCGACGCGGCAGAGGCGGCCATAGCGGTTGCGGCGCTGCACCATGCGGGAAGCGACGGGGTAGCCCTGCCGCTTCAAATCCGAGATGCGGGAAGCAAGGCGGCTGCAGCCGAAATCTTCGAGTGCGTCAAGCGCCGTTAGCGAACCGCCGGATTCCAGCACCACGAGAATCTGTTCAATCTGGGAAGGGATGCGGGCTTTCTTTTCTTTTTCATCGTTCATGGCGGCACCTCAGAACGGCAGATCGCCCTCGTCCTCGATGAAGGCAAAGTCGTCATTCTGGCCGGACGAGTAGGAGACATCCGGCTCGCCTTTGGTGCGGGGTGCGGATGAACGCGGGGCATCGTGAACGCCGCCCCCTACGGGAGCGGATTCTTTACTGCCCGCGAAATTCGCATTCTGGGCGACGATTTCGACGACAGTGCGGTTCTGGCCGTTCTTGTCCTGATAGCTGCGGGATTGCAGGCGGCCATCCAGCGCGATGAGCGAACCCTTCTGAAAGTATTTGCAGACAAATTCAGAGGTCTTTCCCCACGCCACGACATCCAGCCAGTTCGTCTGGCTGCTGCCGTCGGCGTTCTTGTGGCCGGTATCGTTCGCGATGCGGAACGATGCGACGGATTTGCCGCTGGTTGTGGTTTTGAGCTGCGGGTCGGCGGCAAGGCGACCCATAATAGCAACAACGTTTAACATGGATTATTCCTCCGAATCAAGATAGTTTTTGCCGAAACGGCGGCGAAAGTCGTCGACCGTCCAGTGGTAATAGGACATAGCGGTCTGCTGGCCGCGCTTGTGGTAGAACGCTTGCAAGGCGGCTGCGTTTTTGCCGTGATGGATTTCATCGTGGCAGGCGGGGCAGATGTTTACCCACAGGCCGAGCGCCTTACTGACGGCGCGGCGGCTGCCGCCGAAGATTTCGTGCCGGGCGGTTTCGCGGTACATGCCGCAGCAGTTGCAGCAGCGCAGCATGTGGGGGATGATGGTAGGCGCGTAGCCGTTGCGGTCAAGGTGGATGCCGTATTCATTGCGGGTAGGTTTCCGCATCGTCGGTCAGTCCTTTCAATTTTGCGATTTCTTCCGGGGTCATGGTGGGAATGCCCTGCTGCTGGCATTCCTGCACGATCAGTTCAATGAGGCGGTGCATCTGGGCTGGGTCAAACTGGCTGGAACCGTACCAGCATTGCAGATTGTAATAGACGCCCTGCGGGGTCGTCATCTCGTCGAGCTTGTGCACCTGCCAGCCCTCGCCCTTGCTTTCCCAGCCGGATTTAAACGCCTTTGCGGCGTCGGCACGGATGGTGACGATGGCCGAGCTGCCGCCGATGTCGCGGATGAGATCGCGGTAGATGTCCAGCACAGGGCGGTTGATTTTAGCGGCAAGCTGGTTCATGAGCGCCCATGCGTAGGCGTTGGCGGACAGGCTGCGGCGCTGGGATGCCGTGCCGATGACGGCGGCAAGGGGCTTGCCCTCGTCAATGACAGCGCGGGCTTTATCGCAGTCGGCGGTGGAGCACTCCAACGTAATTGTGTTACCGATAACGACTGCGGTCTTGATGGCAATTTGTTGCTTCATTTTCTGTGTTCAAACTCCTTTGCAACGTTGCGCCAATCATCGTCGGTAAAATCCTTAAACAGTTTGCCAATAAAGGTTTTTGCTTCTGCTTGAACCGTTTTGTTATCCCTCCCGGTTCGCTGTGCATATCCTTTCAGCGCAGTTGTTGCCATGTTCTTTACAACTTGTGGGGTAACTTCTGGCGCTGCTGTGACAGGCTGCGGCTCTTCTTCATAGCGCTCTTTAAATTCATCTGCTTCGCTGTCGGAATAGATGCCGTCAAACGCAAGTTTGCAGATTTTTAAAACAACCCGGTCAAACAAGCGTTTGTATGCCATTGCGTAAGGGTAAGCGTTCTTACAATTCTGCGTAGATGCTTCGCCAACTTCGTAAAGCCCCTGCTGCTTGTTGGCGTAGGTGAATACAAGAGAGTTCCAATAACCAGATTTATCAACGGATACGCAATCCGGGTTGAATTTGTCTTTTTCTGGCATGTTATCGTTAATCTTCAAGCAGGCGTTGTGGCTAATAATCAAGCCTGTGTACATCATTTTGCCGGTTTTGGTCTCGTTCATTAAAATCCAGAAATCAGATTCTTTTAGGTACGGTCTATCATTGATGGCCTTTAATGCTTTGTCGCGGCTTGCAATGTATTTTGTGCTCTGGATAACAGGAATCTCTTGACGGGATTTAGTAGAATACTCCGTCTTTTTTTCGTTAAACATTAGATGGCTTCTCCTTCCGGGTCGGGGGTGGTGAGGTGGATGCGGTAGCAGGCCGCAGGCGGCGGGGCAATGCCGATAGTACGCGTTTTCAAATCTGCAAAGTAGACGCGGGTATCATCGACCTTGAAATAAGTGTAGTTCAGGCCGTAGCGTCGCCCCGCAAGCAGCGGTACGAACGCGCCGATGTACTCGGCATAGATTCGGCGGGCATCCTGCACCGCATTGAAATAGGCGGCGGAAATGCCGGTTGCTGTGGGGATAATCCCCGAACAGCGCCGGTCACGGATCAGGTTATGCGCCTGCTGAAAGGCGAGGATGTCGTCAATGGTCATGTTAATAGTCCTCCATGCAGCGGAGTTCTTCCCACGGGTCGGATTTGGTGACATCCTCGCCGGGATAGTCGTCGGGGTTATAGCACATATCGCATCCGATGATTTCGGTGTCGTGGTTGGCGGTGCTGATCAGGTAGATAGCTTCGCATTCTGCGCCGCAGACGGGGCAGCGCGGGAAAGCGGGTTCATCCGGCGGGAAGGGGTTGTCCTGATGCCCATAGAATGGGGTCATTAGGACACCTCCACAAGCTCGCCGTTTTTCAGCTTGTACCAGATGTCAGGCTTGATGTTTTCACCGTCAACTTTAAAGCACTGCACATCTTTACGATGCCAATTAAAGTCCTCGTCTCTTTCCCATTCTGCAATCACAATCCAGCATCCTAAAGCGCCTTTAGCTTTACTATCAATTCCCAGCGCAGCGGCAACGCTTTCCTTGCCTGTAGCAGATGCCGCGCCCTGCCAGCCTGTAGCAGATGCCGCGCCCTGCTCGCCTGTAGCAGATGCCGCGCCCCGCTCGCCTGTAGCAGATGCCGCGCCC
>ERZ1034928.172-NODE-172-length-40801-cov-4.699431_pt1 | contig 40801 bp, 26 predicted proteins | sample MGYA00520627_ERZ1034928 | MGnify/ENA primary metagenome ERZ1034928 (study PRJEB33766, sample SAMN09781755) | gut metagenome | biome: gut microbiome | host: Homo sapiens | place: Madagascar | study: EMG produced TPA metagenomics assembly of the PRJNA485056 data set...
ATCCAAGGGTTATACCCTAAGAGCAAACCACCCCTTTTAGGGGTGGTTTTGATTTTGGGTTGTTTAGTATTATGATGTCTGTAATCTATTAACTAAACGTGTAAATTACTTAACGAGGTGATGCGGTGTATGGATACGTCTGAGTACTTGTCTATGGGTGATGCTGCCCGCCTGTTGGGCGTTACGAAAGCCCGCATATCTCAACTTGCCGCATCGGGAACGCTTGTGTGCGATATTGTGGGCGGCCGGAAGTTGGTCGAGTACAATTCTGCGCTCGCCTATCAAAAGGTCCGCAAGCGAGGACGCCGTCCTGCGGCCGATGTGGGACGCAAGTTTACGCTGATGTCGGCCGACCATGAGGTCGCGCATGTCTCATTTGATCCGACGCGTGAGTTTCCCTTCGAAATCGCCGAGGTCCTCGATGCGCAACGAATGCCGTTTGGCACATGCTCGAGCTCTTCTCCAACGGTGAATAAGCGGGAGCTCAACGCGTGGTGGGGGCATCGGTCGGTGCCCGATGTTCGTCCTGGGCTTATCTCGCGCTACCGCGAGCTGGGAATTGCCAGTGGCATTGAGGTGCCGGTTCAGTGCCTGGGTCTCTCGCTTTCGGATTGCTATTGGCTGCGGCCGGCAGAATGCGACGGGCTCGAATGGCGAAACCTCAATTACTTCGAGAACGAATTTGAGCGATCGGCGCCCGAGGGGCGTTCGGGTTGGCTGGAAGGCATCGGTCTTAAAAATCCGGATAACACGTCCGAGGGCGAGCTCCCTAAATCGTGGATGATCCGAAACGGCATTCGCGTTTTGGCTAAAGGATGCGGCGTGGACGATCAACGTCCCTTTAACGAGGCGGTTGCAACGGCTCTGCATCGTCGCTTGCTGTCGGAGGGCGAGTTTGTTCCTTATACGGTTGAGCGGATGTTCGATGGCCCTGTGTGTCTGTGCGACGACTTTCTTGACGGCCGCGAGGAATACGTTCCGGCTGTTTACGTTAAGGGCGCACTTGGTAGCCAGCGGGGAGACTCGACATACGATCGATACTGTCGCTACCTTGGCAAGCATGGTGCCGATGAGGCCGCTGTGAGAAGGTCTATGTCGCAGATGATTGTCTGCGATGCCCTTTTGGCCAACAGCGACCGCCATTGGCGAAACTTCGGCATCATCCGTAATGTCGACACCCTGGAGATAAAACCTGCACCGCTGTTCGATAGCGGCAACTGTCTGTGGTATAACGTGCCAACCGTCTTGCTCGCGGCTGGGGAGTTTGGGTTTTCCGCTAAGCCGTTTGGGCCCGACCCTTCCGCTCAGCTGGCGCTTGCGGACTCGCTCGATTGGTTCGATTTATCGCGGCTCAACGGATTTGTTGATGAGGCGATCGAGATTCTTTCGCAGAGCGAATGGGCAACGGCGGAGGGTCGACTCGAGGCCATTTGCCGCGGCCTCGAGCGTCGCGTAATCGAGGTTGGTGCCGCTGTTGAGGTACTTCGACACGTGCAGCGATAAACCAACGGCTACTTAAGTGCGGCAGTCACGGTACCGCCGCCCAGGACGATGTCGCCGCGATAGACTACAACGGCCTGGCCGGGGGCGATGGCTCGTTGCGGCTCGTCAAAAGTTAGCAGCATTTGCCCGTCTTCGTCACGCGTAAGGGTCGCTGCCTGGTCTTTCTGACGGTAGCGGTACTTGGCACCTACGCGAATGCCGCCGGCATCGAGCTCCGCCTCCATGCGTGCGTCCGGCGCGCTCCAGATCCACTCATCGGCAGTTAGCGCTGTGGCCGTCAGGTCCTCGGCCTCGCCCAGATGTACGGTGTTGTTAGCGGCGTCGACTCCCGTCACATACACAGGATGCGCCATCGCGACGCCCAGACCCTTGCGCTGGCCGATGGTGTAGCGCAGCGCGCCATTGTGGCGTCCAACCACGCTGCCGTCGCGCCACACAATGTCGCCCGGTGCAGCGGGATGTCCGCAGCGGCGCTCGATATAGCCCGCGTAGTCACCGTCTGGAATAAAGCAGATGTCCTCGCTTTCGGCCTTCTGGGCGTTGGTAAAGCCCTGCTCGGCGGCTATGCGGCGCACGTCGCGCTCTTTGTCTAGGCCTGCCAGCGGAAAGATCGTGTGCGCCAGGCGCTCCTGCGTGAGCGAATACAAAAAGTAACTCTGGTCCTTTTTGGGGTCCTCGCCGCGATGCAGCTGCCAGGTGCCGTCGGGCGCCTGGCTCGTTTTGGCATAGTGGCCTGTGGCGATGTAGTCGCAGCCCATATCCAGCGCCGCATCGAGCAGCGCGCCAAACTTAATGTGGCGGTTGCAGATAATGCACGGATTGGGCGTCAGCCCCTCCTGGTAGGCGTTCACAAAGCGCTCGATCACGTTGCGGTCGAAGGTCTGCTGCAGGTCGAGCACATAGTGCGGAATGCCTAGGCGCTCGGCGACGGCCTTTGCATCGGCGATGTCGCAGTCGACTTTGCTCATACCCGTGGCGGGGTCGGGCGCGGGGCAGGTGAGACGCATGGTGGCGCCGATGCATTCGTAGCCCTGGCGCTTGAGCAGATACGCGGTCACGCTGGAATCGACGCCGCCGCTCATGGCGACGAGCACGCGCTTGTTGTGCATGTGGAGGTTCTCCTTGGTGGCATGCGGCCAAAAAAGAAAAGCGGCGCGGGAGGCTGGTTCCGCGCCGCAGACATTGTAGCAAGTTCGGGTGCTTCGTGGGACACCCTAACGAGATGGGCTCAGGCCGCCAGAAGAGAGGGGAGACCGGCGTGCCGTGGGCCCATCGACAAGTGATGGGCCCTTAGTCCTGGAAGAGTGCCGTGGACAGGTAGCGCTCGCCGGTGTCGGCGAGCAGCGCCACGATGGTCTTGCCCTCGTTCTCGGGGCGCTTGGCCAGCTGCAGTGCGGCCCACACGGCGGCACCGGACGAAATGCCCACGAGCACGCCCTCCTTGTTGCCCACGGCGCGGCCGGTGGCAAAGGCGTCCTCGTTCTCGACGGGGATGATCTCGTCATAGACCTGGGTGTCGAGGACGTCGGGCACAAAGCCAGCGCCGATGCCCTGGATCTTGTGCGGACCGGCCTGGCCCTTAGAGAGCACCGGGGAGGTGGCGGGCTCGACGGCGACGACCTTGATCTCGGGGTTCTGCTCCTTGAGGAACTCGCCCACGCCGGTTACGGTGCCGCCGGTGCCAACGCCGGCGACGAAGATGTCGACCTGGCCGTCGGTGTCGTCCCAGATCTCGGGGCCGGTCGTGGCCTTGTGAATGGCCGGGTTCGCGGGGTTCACAAACTGGCCGGCGATGATGCTGTTGGGGGTCTCCTTCTGCAGCTCCTCGGCCTTGGCGATAGCGCCCTTCATGCCCTTGGAGCCGTCGGTGAGCACAAGCTGCGCACCGTATGCCTGCATCAGCTTGCGGCGCTCGACGGACATGGTCTCGGGCATGGTGATGATCACCTTGTAGCCGCGGGCGGCCGCCACGGAGGCGATGCCGACGCCGGTGTTGCCGCTCGTGGGCTCGATGATGGTGTAGTCGCCGCCGCGCACGAGCTTGCCGGCCTTCTCGGCCTCGTCAATCATGTTCTTGGCGACGCGGTCCTTAACGGAGCCGGCGGGGTTGAAGTACTCGAGCTTGACGAGCACACGTGCCTTGAGGTCCTCGTCGGCCTCAAAGTGGGTGAGCTCCAGAAGCGGGGTGTGGCCGATAAGCTGATCGATGGACGTGTAAACCTTGCTCATGATGAACCTCCAAAGTGTTCAAGTTGCTGGTTGCCGGGTGAATGACGACGTTTCTTATTAGCTAAACCCATAAACCTTATAGGTTGTTCGTTTAGCTGTTGAAAAGCATAGTAGACACTAAAGCCTACTAATGCAATAGGAAAAAGATATTTATTGCAAGATGATTAACCCGCTGGACTGGAACGGGAGTTTTCAAAACCATTTTTTCGGCTAGAATTGCTTCGAACAAAAGACCGAAAGGCAGCACTATATATGTTGGTTTCTACTAAGGGCAGGTATGCCCTGCGCGTTATGGTCGACCTGGCCGAGCACCAGGCGGCCGGTCGCATTCCGCTCAAAGAGATTGCGGCGCGTCAGGGTATTTCGGAGAAATACCTCGAGAACATTCTGGCGACGCTCGTGCGTGCCAATATGCTCTCGGGCATGCGCGGCAAGGGCGGCGGCTACGTGCTCACGCGCCCGCCCGAGCAGTACACGGTGGGCGAGATCTTGCGCCTGACCGAGGGCAGCCTGGCGCCGGTCGCCTGCCTGGATGGCGACTGCAAGGGTTGCTCGCGATCTGATGAGTGCCCCACGCTCGACGTGTGGAAGAACCTGGATAAGCTCATCAACGACTATCTCGATGGCGTGACGCTCGACCAACTTGTCGCGCCCAACGAGGGCTACGATTACGTGATCTAGGGCTCTAACGTAATGTGACAGCGCGGGTCGACCTGTGGTGGGTTGGCCCGCGCTTTATGTCAATTGGACTATTCGCCTGCGACGCCGTCGAGGATGCTGCGCATGATGGACACTAGGATGCTGCCCATAAAGGCAGAGCCAAAGCTGGCGATGGAAATGCCGGCGCCTAGGAGGTTAACTGACAGGTAGCTGGCGAGCTCGAGCATAAAGCTGTTGACCACGAGCTGGAAGATGCCCAGCGTGATAATGGTGAGCGGCAGCGAAATGACCGTCAGGAACGGTTTGACGAGCGAGTCGACGATGTTCAGGAACAGCCCCACAAAGGCAAAACGGACCCAGGCTTCGGCAAAGCCGAAGGGCTGGATGCCGGGGACGAGAAACGTGGCGATCGCGATGGCGATCGAAGTGAAGAGCCAGTTAAGCATAAAGCGCATGGTGCGATCCCTTTCTGCGCAGACAGCGTGTTGCTTTGTTTGGGCGCCCATTGTCTCAGATATTCGTGGAGCTTACGTGCGCGTTTGGTTTCAAAACGGCGTTCGTCCTAAAAAACGTGCCGCTGGCAGAGAGTCTTGTCGCTTTAGTTTGGTGGTGTGCTAAACTGCTACGGGCAAAAGCCACAGGCGTTGCCCTATTGCATAGAACGGGCGAACGATGCCCGATGTCAGTATCAACTTCGATGCCTTTTGGCGGGTTTGGCGGTGATCGATGAATATCGAGAACATGTTTGACAAGCCTGATGTCAAGCAGCTGGTCCACGCATTTAGTCTTTTGGATGACGAGAAGGATATCCAAGCGTTTTTGACCGATATCTGCACGCCGCGCGAGATCTGCGATCTATCGCAGCGTCTGCAGGTCGCGCGTTATCTGGACGAGGGCGAGCCCTATGTCGAGGTTCAGGCGCGTACCGGCGCTTCGTCCACCACGGTGAGCCGCGTGTCCAAGGCACTTAACGGCGAGTACGGCGGCTATCGCAAGATCCTCATCAAGCTGGAGGATGGCGAGTAGGCCAGCGGCAAAAACGAATTGCACAGAACCGTCCCTCCGGGGGCGGTTTTTTGGTGTGGGGCCATGTTGTCCGCGTGGGCGGGTAGGATGGAAGCATTGAATATTGCGAACGGTTTGAGTGGAGGACCATGCCTGTTCGAATCTATACCACCAACGCCTGCGCGGATTTGAGCGATGCCGAGGCGGCGCTGCTTGCCGACCTTATTGCCCGCCACGGGCGTGCCGTGCTGCTGGCGCCAACGTTTGCCGAGCTCGACCTGTGCCGTCATGATGCGGCGGAAGCCGGCGTTTCGCTGGGTATTGACTACAAGACGCCTACATCGTGGCTTCGCTCGCTTTGGGAGCTTTTGGGCGACGGGCGCGGTTTCGTCGACAACCTGCAGCGCCAGATGCTGTTTTCGGACATGGTAGCGCGCCTCGACGACGCCGACCTGCAGCCGCTTTCGCGCAGCCAGGGCACGGTGCGTATGCTCGCGCGTATGGCTCGCGATGTGCTGCCGGGTGTGGCAGGGACAGGTGCCGAGCGTTGCTGCGACAACGTTTGCAAGCCCAAGCCCAAAAGCGACGCCGAGGCTCGCGTATTTGAACTTTTGTGCGCCTATGCGCGCGGTTTGGACCGTCGAGATATGGTCGAGCCCTGCGAGGCGGCTGACATTATGGCCGGCGCTTTGGCCGACAACCTGCCGGGGTGCGCCCGCGCCGTTTGCGTGCGCGGCGTCACGTCATTTACGTATAGCCTGCTCGAGCTGCTGTCCGCCGTGGCAAACAACGGGGGAGAGGTTGTCGTGCTGCTTGCTTGCGAGCAAGCGGCGATGCGCGAGGAGCTTGCCGCGGCATTTGATGTCCGCGGTGTGCTGTTTGAGATCGCGCCGCTGGGGGAGGGCGCCGCCGCGCCCCAGACTGCCTCCAAGTCCGCTGCTCAGCCTGCCTTTATTGAGGTCGCCGGCCCCCATGCCCGTGCCCATGCTTATGCGGACGTCATCGATAAGTTGGTGAAAGCGCACAAGGAGTCCAAGGACGATAAAGCTGCTGCAACACCCGCCGACCCCGTACGCGTGCTCGTTGTTTCTGCCCGGGCACCCCAGCTGTTCGGCGAGCTTGCCGCTCGTTTGGCGGCGCGCCACGTTGCTGCCGAGACGGCCGAGTTCACGGCGTTTTCCCAATCCATTGCGGGCAGGCAGTTCACGGCGCTCGCCAACCTGATCGAGCGTATGAAGGCCGCCGACGAAGGGGCAGCTTCTAAGACTGAGTGGTGGCCCGCTCCGGAGCTTACCGACTGGATTTACAGCCCGCTTTCGGGTGCCGACGCCGCCAGCGCGCGCACGTTCGACAAGAATATGCGACTGTCGCGCAGCAAGACCACTGCGGGCGTCAAGAGCCTGCTGCAGAGCGTGCAGGGCCAGGTGAGGGGCGCGCGTAAAGCGGCGAGCGACGAGAACTGGTTTAAGAACGTGCCGTGCGTGATCTCGGACGTGTTCCAGGCGCTGTGGCGCGACAAACCCGTGACGGCGCTCAAGGCCATGCTTGCCGTTGCCGAGGCACTGCCCGATCGCGCACTTGGCGGTCTCGACGGTCAGGCCCGTCGCCAGGCGGAGGTGGCCCTGCTGCGCCACGTCATCGACATCCTTATGAATGGCGCCCGTGCGCTCGACGTGTCGCAGGCCGCGACCGTGCCCGTGCTCGATGACATTCGAACCAAGGTGGACAAGCGTAGCGCCGCCTACGATTACGAGACCTACGAGGTTGACCGTGCGCCACGCGCCCAGGTTCGCTTTGCTTCGCTTGCCGATGCGGCGGCTCTGCGCCCCGGCAGCTACGATGCCGTGCTGTTTGCCGACGTCGACCTGGACAGTTATCCGCTCTCACATGAGGAGGGCCCGCTGGCAACGCTGACGGCAGAGTTAGATCGCAGCGGTGTGACGCTTGAGCCTGCCGCCTTGTTGCGCGTGCGCTTTGGCCGCGCGATGCAGGCCGCGCGCGGTCCGGTTGCGCTTGCCCGCGTGACGCACGATCGCCAGGCGCGCGAGTGCTACCCGGCTGCCGTGTGGACCGAGTTGCGGGCGCATGCCGAGGCCGCTAACGATGCTAAGGCCGCTGACGCCGACAAGGCCGCTGACGACGCTAAGGCCGTTGGCGCCGACAAGGCGAAGTGCGTGGGTGAGGGCGATATCGTAAGGGACTTCGATCCCGCGGCAGGCGAAGGTCTTAGGCGCGAGCGCGTGACCTGCGAAGCTCCTCAGCATCTGAGCGATGAAGCCATTCCGTATCTGGTCCTGCGCCGTCGCGATGGCGAGGGCGAGGATGCGCCGCTGGTGCCGCGCCTGACGTCTGCCTCGCAGATCGAGGCCTATTCGACCTGCCCGCTGTGCTGGTTCGTCTCGTATCGCGTCAAACCCCAGTCGATTGACGCCGGCTTTGGCAACATGGAGAAGGGCAACTTTGTCCATGACGTGCTGGAGCACTTGCATGCCCGTCTGCCCCAGGAGGGCATGGAGCGCGTGACGCCCGAGAACCTGCCACGTGCTCAGGAGCTGCTGCACGAGGTCTTTGCCGAGACCCTGGCCGAGCACGCCGGCAAGCGCGGTACCGAGGGCCCGCTGGTGCCGCTCTCTCCAGTGGAGGAGCGCCAAGTGGCCGAGATTTTGCCGCAGCTGGAGGGCGTGCTTGCCTATGAAGCCGAGGCGCTCGCGCCCTTCGCGCCGCGCTACCTGGAGTTTGCGTTCAACGAGCTCCAGGTCGAGTATGCCGGCTGGCCGCTTGGCGGGCGCATCGACCGCGTGGACGTGGACGCCGAGAATCGCGCCGTGGTAATCGACTACAAGCATCGCACGGGCGTTGAGGAGTTTAAGCTCGCCGACCCTACGGTGCGCGACGAGGAATCAGGCACGGCGCCCATCGACGATCCGCGGTGGCTGCCGCCCCATACCCAGACGCTTATCTATGCGCAGGCTATGCGCCGGGCGCTGGATCTGGACACCCGCGCGGCGCTCTATTTTTCGACCAAGGGCGGCAAGCCGGCGCTGCGCGGCGCCGCGAGTGACGAACTGCTCGAGGAGGAGCGCGGCGACGGTCGTATTCCGGGCCTAAAGAAGGGATTTCCGGGCGAGGGCGGCAATATGGACTTCGACACCCTGCTCGACCGCGTGGAGGCCGGAATTGCCGAGCGCCTGCGCGAGCTCGAGGCGGGCGTCGTGGCTGCCGTTGATCCGACATCGGCGCAGGCCGCGCACGCGCGCTGTTCGTATAACCACGAAGGAACGTTTGTAAGGAGGGACGTGTAGACCATGGATCTTTCGACTTTGATGCCGCAACAGCTGCAAGTTGTCAAAACGCTCGACCGCCCGCTGTTTGTCTCGGCGGGCGCCGGTTCGGGCAAGACCTTCACCCTCACGCGCCGTATCGTCTACGCACTCTCGCCCGAATCCGGTCCGTTCGTTGAGCATCTGGATCAGGTGCTCGCCATTACCTTTACCAAAGATGCCGCGGCCGAGATTCGCGACCGCGTGCGTCGCGCGCTTATCGAAGAGGGCATGGACGAGGAAGCCCTGACGGTTGACGATGCGTGGATCTCGACCATTCACGGCATGTGTTCGCGTATCCTGCGTGCGCACGCGCTGGAGCTGGGCATCGACCCCGAGTTCACGGTGCTCACCGATACCGACGAACTCATGGATCAGGCTGTTGAGCATGTGCTGGCTCGCGCGACGGCGCCCGATGCCGCGCCCGAGCTCACCGCTTCGCTTAAAAGCCTCTACGCTTGGTATCCCATGGCGGGCGAGGGCGGTCCCTTTGGCGCCGGCACCACTATCAAGGGCCTGGTGCGCGAGCTGCTGGAGCTGTCCAGCCAGCTGCCGGGTGGTATGGACGACGTGTGCGTGCTTCGCGGATGCTCCGATACCTCGGCACTTGCCGATGCCTATCGTGCGGCGCTCGGCGCGAGCAAGGCCGCGACCGAGAAGGCGCAGGTGGCGCTCGATGCCATCGACGCGTTCGAGGCGAGCGACAAGACCATGGCGGATGTGGCGCGGCTCATGATGTCGTGCGGCATGCCGCGTGCGAGCAAGATGTTCCCCAAGGAGAATGTCGAGCTGCTCAAGGCAGAGGCTGCCGACACGTTTATCAACATTGTGCTGGCTTGCGGCGATCAGGCGCTCGATGCGCTGACGGGGCTCGCCCGTGCCGTAGAGGCGGAGTACCGCGCGCTCAAGGCCGACCAGTCCGCGCTCGATAACAACGATCTGCTGCGCATGGCATACGAGGCGCTGCGCGATTATCCCGCCATCCGAGCCGCCTACGAGGGTCGCTTTAAGATGGTCATGATTGATGAGTTCCAGGACACCGATCAGATGCAGGTCGATCTGATTCGCTACCTGACGGGTGCGGGCGAGCGTGCGCTGTGCACGGTGGGCGACGCGCAGCAGTCGATCTATCGCTTCCGTGGTGCCGAGGTCGAGGTCTTCCGTCGCCAGGAGCGCAAGGTGGGCGCTTCGGGCGCGGCGGTAGCTGCCGGAACCCCGGGCTCCGTCCTCGCTGCGTCCGGGGCACCGGCTTCGTCCGGGGCATCCGCCGGCGAGCTCGTCAAACTCGTGCGCAACTTCCGCAGTCACGACGAGGTCCTGCGCTACGTGGCGCGTGTCTTTGACGGCGACACCGGTGGTTTGATGCAGGGCTTTTTGGATCTTGAGCCGAGCGATGAGCGCGAAGACAAGCTCAGGGCTAAGGCTTCGCGCCGACAGGCGCTGCTCGTTGCCGGCGGCAGTACGCAGGAGCGCACGCAGGCCAAGGCCCGTGCAATTGCCGAGCGGTTCCATGCGCTCGTCAAGGCGGGGCAGCCTCAGGGCGATATGGTGTTGCTGCTGGGCCGCATGACCAATGCCGACGTCTATGCCCAGGCGTTCCGCGACCAGGGACTCGACTGCGTCATCGCGGGCGGCTCGGTCTTTGCCCAGGCTGCCGAGGTACAGGCGATTCGCGCCCTGGTGTGCGCGCTTGCCAACCCGGCAGATACGGCACAGGGCCTTATGCCGCTGCTGGCCTCGCCGATGTTTGCGCTCGGTGCCCAGGAGTTCTTGGCGCTGGCGACCAAGCTCGACGAGCAGACGGGGGAGACCTCGCGCCGCAATATCGATGCGGGTATTATGAGCGACTACGACGTGCCCGGCCTGCAGAATCTGCCACTGGTGACGCGTGCCCGCGAAGTACTGCGCTATGCGTTCCGTCGCGTAGGCCGCGATTCGTTTGCCGTTATCGCTCGCGATGTGGTCAACGCCTCGGGCTGGTTTGTGCGCCTGGCGCAGCGTGGCCCCGAGGGCAAGGCCATCGCCGCCAACGTGCTCAAGGCGCTCGATGCCGTGGCCGAGGCAGAGGCCGAGTTCGGCAACTCGCCGCGCTCCATTGCGCTCGCCTTCGATCGTTTCTTGGCGGGTAAGGAAGCGCCGGGCGCGCTCAACGAGGATGGCAACGGCGCGGTGCGCATCATGACGGTGCATGCGTCCAAGGGTCTGGAATATCCGGTCGTGGCGGTTTCCGAGTGCTTTGGCGTACGTAAGTCGACCGGAGCCGCCCAGATGGGGCGTGTCGAGGGCGGCGCGCAGGTTGTGGCGCTGCCGGCACGCTTCGATGGCGTTAAACTCGCGGACGGCACGTTCGTCAAGGGTGACGACGTCAAAAAGCAGTTTGAGCACGCATTTAAGGGCAAGGGTACGTCGCTGTGGCTTTCGCCGGAACTTATGGACGACGTCTGTGCGACGGGTTCTCCCGCCGAGGCATTTGTGCGCCTGCGCAACGACGACCTGCAACTTTCGCTCGAGGAGCGGGCCCGCTTGCTCTACGTCGCCATGACGCGTGCGCGCGAGCTGGTGATTCTGGCGATGGACGTCGCCGTGAGCCGCGGTAAGGTGCCGGCGCCGTCTTTCGACGTCGAGTCCGACCTGACCTATGACGTGCTGCGCCGTATTCTGCCTGGCCAGGGCCTGGGTATGCCGCAGCTCGATGCCGACCACTTGGTGTTCAACAATTCCCAGCCGGGCGACTATGAGCTTATCTCGCTGGCATATTTTACCTTTGGCGAGCAGGCGTTTGAGGCCAACGCTTCGCTGGATGCCGAGGGCAAGCTTGTCCGTGGTGATGCGGAAGCGGAGGTTGTTGATGCGGGTGCCCGCGCAACCGCGCCCGGTCCTGCCGACCCCGAGCCCGATGCGTTTGAGCTTGTGTATCCCCAGGCCGTGGGCGTGCGTATGGGCACCTGTCCGTATCCGGCGCGCGATTCGTACAGCTATTCGTCGATTGCCGCGGCGCTGCATGCCGAGTCCGAGGACCGTGCCGCCGAGGCACACGTGCCCATGGACGAGTCCGGCGATGATGCGGAGTCGGATGGTTCCGAGATGACGGATGCGGACGTGGCTGCTGTCGAGCCCGCCGGCAACCCCATGGCGCTGGGCTCGGCGTTCCATGCCGCCTGCCAGTGGCTGATCGAGATGGGTGCCGATGAGCTGCCCGCCGCGCGTGCCGATGCGCTGGCTCGTCTGTGGCATCTGACGCCGGAACAGCGCGAGCGCTTTGACGTTGCCCTGGACCGCTGGCTCAGGTCGGCGGTCCGTGCCGAGCTGCTCGCGTTGCCGTGTGTCCGCGCCGAGGTACCGTTCTTCTCGCTGGGCTGCGAGGACGAGGACATCGCTCGCTACGGCGCATATGCCGAGGGCGCTATCGATGCCTTGGCAACCGACCCGGCCGATCCGTCGCACGCGCTGGTCATCGACTACAAGACGGGCGGCACACCGGACGAGACGCCGGACCAGCTGCTCGAGAAGCATGCGTTGCAGGCGCGCGTCTACGCTGATGTTCTGCACAAGGCGGGTTTTGAGACGGTGACGGTCAAGTTCGTCCGCGTAGAGCAGACGGCCCCAGCCGTCTTCGCCGAGCTCGCCGAGCCCCAGGTGGTCACTTACAAGCTCTAGCCTCAATAACTTGCGGTGGAATACGGACTGTTTTGGCCAGAAAAGCCTCCAATCAGTCCGTATTTCACCGCAACGCATGGGAGAGCCTGGGGCGGTACAATGGCTCGAACGGTTCAAACGAATAAGGAGCCATATGCAGCTCACCAAAACGCTTGGGGTGACGCCGGAGGAGCTTTTTGACGCCCTAGCGGGGTCCATCATGCAGGATATCGAAAACGCCACGGGCAAGCGCTCCAGCCGCAACAGGCTCAACGGCAATAAGTACGAGAAGCGTGCCCAGGCCGCAAAAAGGCAAGGTAGCTCTTCATCGGAAACTGTGAACACTTCAGGCTTCGAGTCGGTAGCGAGCGGCCCGACAAAAGTAGTTGATGGAAGTGCCAAATGAATAAGAATGCCGCTACGCAACTGCACATCTATTCCGCCTTTTTCGTTCTCGCGGGATTTGTTTTAAATCGGGGAGTGTTTCTACTTTTCCTTGCGGAGAAAGGAATGTCTGTCACGGAAATCGCGCTTTATCAAGCCCTGTTTAACATTACAACGGTCGTCCTCGAGCTGCCAACAGGGCTGATAGGCGATTTCTTTGGAAAGAAGTTTTCGATTCAAGTGGGCGTGCTGCTGCTTTTCTTCCATACGGCTGGCATGCTGTTGCTCTCAGGTCCCTTTCTTGCCGTGCTTTCCCTTGTTGAGGCACTCGCCTACTCCCTTCAATCGGGATCCGAACAAGCACTTTTATATGAAATTGCCCGGAATGCCGGTCAAGGAGAGCGTTTCCTCACCATCAACGCTCGGCTGCTTGCCGCGCAATCAATCGCTACGGGAATGGCGATTGTGCTCGGATCTTTCATTGCCCAAGTATCTTGGAGCGCCCTCTACGTATGTGTCTCCGTTTTCTATCTCCTGCAGCTTTTCCTTCTGTATCCCATTGAGAGGACGGAAGCGACCCGTTCTGAAAGCTCTGAAAAGGGAAGGTTTGACGCGGCCAAGATGTTCAGACGCGAAACCTGGCGTGTTGGAGAATCCGCTTTTGCGGTATTGCTTCTTCTAATCGGCACAAGCATGCTCGATGGATTCTATGGGAGTTATTACAACTTGAATCAGTTGGTATTCGACGCATTTGATGCTCCCGTCTCCATAATAGGAATCTTTTTCGGTGCATCCTATGCAGTAAATGCGACGGCCTACATTGCAGCAGATTTCTTCTCATTGCGTTTCGGGAAAAGAAATACCATGCTCGGCTCGATGCTAATCGAGGCTGGCCTTTTCATGATTCTTCCGTGGTTTGCTTCAAATCCGCTGTGTTTGTTTGGCCTTAGCATGGTGCTTTGTTTTCTCCCAGAAGTGGTGTACATCACTTCGGAAAACTTAATCCAAGACGCGATAGCGGACGATCTCCGCGCGACGATCCTTTCCGTCGCGTCTCTGGTAAGGGCTCTCTTTTCTGCAGTGTTTTTCTCCATATTTGGACATGTGTTGGGGTTATATCCCATTCAGATAGCGCTCGGTATTATTGGTGCAATCGCGATAGCAATTACCGCCGTTGTTTCATTAAAAATGGTTGGAATACAGGTCTCCAAGAATTGATATATCGATTGACGAGCTATCCGAAGCGTCGAGCCTTCTTGATGGACATGACTATTCGTCACAAATCATTCCGCGCATCGCCGGGGTTCCAGTAATACTCGATATATCTGGATGCCCTCATTCCCCTTTTTGAAGGTCCCAAATTGACTACCCGTGTTGGTTTGGCTAGGTTCGGGCGCTGTCCGTGCCGTGGGGTAAAATCGTTCAGTCAGAACACGAACCCGCATCGGAGCTCATCACATGGCATTCGTCCATCTGCACAACCACACCGTCTTCTCCATGCTCGACGGCGCAACCCGTATCCAGGATATGGTCAATCGCGCCGTAGAGCTGGGCATGCCCGCCGTCGCCATTACCGACCACGGCTACATGTATGGCGTGCCCGACCTGGCGCTGGCCTGCGACGCCGTCAACCACAACACGCCCGAGTACAAAACCTGGAGTCACGACAAGGCCTTCTTGGAAAAGGACCGCCGCGACGAGCTGGTGGAGCCCGATCCCGAGGAAAACCCGCGCGAGCATGCCCAGTATGTGAAGGACATGGCCATGTGGGACGAGAAGGGCAACATCGACGAGCTCAAGCCGCCTCTGGTCATCAAGCCCATCTTTGGCTGCGAGGTTTACTTTACGCCGGACGAGACGCTTGCCCGCGACCATAAGCCCGAGCTTTATCACATGATCCTTCTGGCTAAGGACCAGGAGGGCTACGTCAACCTGATGCAGACGGTCTCCGAGGCCGCCGTGCAGGGCTTTTACTACAAGCCACGCGTGACGCTCGACAACCTGCGCCGCCACGCCAAGGGCATGATCTGCACCAGCGCCTGCATCGCGGGCATCATTCCCAAATACATCGACCGCGGTGACATGGAGGGCGCCATCAAGTGGGCCGAGACCTTCCGTGATACCTTCGAACCTGGCGACTTTTATATCGAGATCCAGGAACACGGCATCACCACCGACAACGGCCTGACCGATGAGCAGATGGACCGCACGCTCATCGACATCGCCAAGCAGGTAGGCGTCAAGGTCATCGCCACCAACGACTTCCACTACCTGCGCCGCGAGGACGCTCCCGTGCAGGACGTCATCATGTGCATCGGCATGAACGCCAAGGTCGACGACCCCAACCGCATGCGCATGACTGGCTCGGAGTTTTACATGAAGACCGAGGAGGAGATGCGGGCGATGTTCCCGTATTGCCCCGAGGCCTGCGACAACACGCTCGAGATCGCCGACAAGTGCTACGTCGAGCTGGACTGGGACTCCATCATCCTGCCGCGCTTCCCGTTGCTCGACCCCGGCGAGACGCACGAGAGTCAGTTCCGCCGCGAGTGCGAGAAGGGCCTGCGCCAGCACTACGGTGACGACTGGGCCACGCGCGAGATCGGTGGCGTCAACATCAAAGAGCGCTTTGAGTACGAATACAAAGTCATCTGCGACAAGGGCTTTGCCGCCTACTTTTTGATTGTTGCCGAGTACGTGCAATGGGCCAAGGACAACGGCATTGGCGTCGGCCCCGGCCGTGGCTCGGCTGCCGGCGCTATCGTCGCCTACGCCATGAACATCACCGCGTTCGATCCGCTCGAGAACGGCCTGATGTTCGAGAGGTTCCTGTCCCCGCAGCGTACCGAGATGCCCGATATCGATATGGACTTCGACGATGAGCGGCGCCTCGAGGTCGTGGAGCACGTTCGCCAGCTCTACGGCCCCGAGAAGGTCACCCACGTCATCACCTACTCGACCATTAAGGCCAAGCAGGCTATCAACGACGCCGCGCGCGTTCTGGACTACCCGGTCTACATGGGCCAGCGCCTGTCCAAGATGGTCTCGAGCGACCCCAAGGTCAAGCTCAAGCAGGTGCTCGAAAAGCAACCCGGCAAAGAGGATCTGTTTAACCCCGATTTTGCTGAGGCATATAAAAAGGACGACGACGCCCGCCGCATCATCGACACGGCGCTCTCGATTGAGGGCCTCACCCGTGGCGAGGGCGTGCACGCGTGCGCCGTTCTGATCTGCCGTGACCCCGTCAACGAGCACGTGCCCACCAAGCTCGACACCAAGGGCGGCGTCGAGATTACCCAGTACGAGGGCCATACCGTTGCCGACATGGGCCTGCTCAAGATGGACTTCTTGGGCCTGCGCACGCTGACTGTTATCTCCAAGGCAAAGGCAAACATCAAGAAGAACTTCGGCATCGACATCAAAGAGGAAGAGATTCCCTTTGACGACCCCGAGATCTTTAAGCTCATGGGTTCCGGCCACACCGCCGGCGTCTTTCAGGTCGAGTCCGCCGGCATGACGGCCACGATCAAGAACATGAAGCCCACCGAGTACAAGCACGTCGTGGCATTGATCGCTCTGTACCGCCCGGGCCCGCTGGGCGCCGGCATGGTCTCGTCCTACATCAACCGTATGAACGGCAAGGAACCGGCGGTTTCCTACGACGACCGCCTGGACGACATCCTGGGCGAAACCTACGGCACCATGGTCTACCAGGAGCAGGTTATGCTCATCTCCGTCGAGATGTGCGGCTTCTCCAAGGGCGAATCGGACTCGCGTATCCGTAAACCCGTGGCTAAGAAAAAGATCAAGCTGCTCACGTCGACGGTGCTGCACTGGGAGGATGGCTCGGACGAGACCACCTACGACCACTGGATGAACGGCGCTATCAAGAACAACTACACGCGCGAGGTCGCCCAGAAGATTTGGGACGATGTTCTCGAGTTCGCATCTTACGCCTTTAACAAGTCGCACTCCGCCGGCTACGCCATCCTGGTTATGCAGACGGCGTGGCTCAAGGCGCACTATCCGCACGAGTACATGGCGGCCGTTCTGACGTCCTACACGGGCAAGACCGACAAGATCGTGCACTACGTCTCGGCATGCCGTCACGACGGCATCCCCGTGCTTTCGCCAGATGTCAACGAGTCCGGTACCGAGTTCACGGCTACCAAGGAGGGCGTGCGTTTTGGTCTGGCTGGCATTCGCGGCGTGGGCACCGGCGTGGCGCAGACGATTATCGCCGAGCGCGAGGCGGGCGGACCGTTTAAGACGCTGCACGACTTTGTCGAGCGCGTGGACTCGAGCCAGGCCAACCGTCGCGTGATCGAATCGCTCATCAAGGCAGGCGCCTTCGACTCCACGGGGTATCCGCGTCGCCAGATGATGCACTTTGTGGACAAGAACAACCCCGAGAACATCATCGATGCTGCGGTAAAGCGCCAGAAGGATCGCGCGAGCGGCCAGACGTCCTTCTTCGATATGTTCGGCGACGTTGAGGGCTCGGGCTTTGAGGTGAGCGTGCCCGATCCGGATGGCCAGGAATGGGACCGCCACCTTAAGCTGAGCCAGGAGAAGGAAGTTCTGGGCATCTATGTCTCGGACCACCCGCTGCGCCCGTTTGAGTATGCGCTAGCCAAGGCGCGCGACTTCTCGTTCTCGCAGATCGATACCGGCTACGAAGTTCAGAATCCTACGGGCGGCACCATCAACCAGGAGATTCCCGAGGGCAAGGCGCTGTGGTGGGCCGGCATGGTCTCGAGCGTGTCCAAGCGCGTGACCAAAAACGGTGACCCCATGGGCATCGTGCAGCTCGAGGACATGGAAGGCGAGGCCACCGTCGTCGTGTTCCCCAAGACCTATAAAGAGGCCGAGGGGTACCTGTACGGCGAGGTCGATCCCGAGACCGGCGCGCAGCTGTCCGATGCCTTTGTGCGCATTAAGGGCAAACTCGAGCGCTCGGACCGCGGCGACCAGATCATCGCGCAGGAGATCGTGCCGCTCGAGCTCAACGAGGAGAACAACAAGCCCAAGGTGTTTGAGGTCATGGTGCCCAACAGCCGCTTTAGCCAGGGCAATATGGCGCGCCTGGCCACGGTGCTCACCGCCAACCCGGGCGGCGACCGCGTGGAGATCTTTATCGAGCAGGTGGACGGGCGCGTGCTGCGTGCCGAGGTGCCTGCCAAGGTCAACGCGCGTTCGATTCCGCTGCTGGCCGAGGCCAAGGCCATTGTGGGTAACCAGGGTCGCGTGACGGTGATCTAAGCTACCCCGGGTGAGATTGGAGGAAGTGATGGCGCAGGGGACGTTTGTGCAGGCGCTTCGCAAAGAGGCGGCGTTGAGCGGCACCTTTATGAAGGGGCGTTCGCTCATGCTCAACGGCGCCGTGCTGTCGATCGAGGACAGCGGCTCGCGCTTCTCCAAAAACGTGACGGTTGAGGGCACGGTGCGCGGCTCGCGCGGCGACCTGTACAAGACGCACGTGGCGCTCGACATGGACGAGCACGAGGTGATCGACTACGACTGCGATTGCCCCGCCGCCTATCGTTACCCCGGTATGTGCAAGCACGCTATTGCCACGGCTCTGGCGTATTTGGATGCCAGCGGCGCCGAGCCCGTCGAAGGTTTGCGCACGCCGGTTCGCACGTTTACGGCGCAGTCGAAACAGCCCGCGCGCACCGCACCCAAAGCGCCGGCCGTCAACCCCAACTTTCCCTTTCCGGCGCCCGTCCCCACGAGCCCGAGCCTTGTGGCGGCGCTCTCCGATCTTTCGGACGCGCGCATGGATGAGCTGGCGAGCATGCGCCGCAAGCTCGCCGGCACTGTCGACCCCGATGCCCCCAAGGCGGTGTTGGAGCCCTCGCTGGTGCCTTACTACAATCCGCTGTTCGCTGACCGCTTTAGCTGGGCGCTCGAGTTCCGCATTCGCTGCGGTTCGGTGTCCTACGTGGTCAAGGATATCGACGGCATGGCCGATGCCTATGTCCGAGGCGGCACCTTCTCGTACGGCAAGAAGCTCACGTTTGTCCATACGCCCGAAGCCTTTGACGAGGTTTCGGTGCGCCTGCTCGACCTTGTTGTGGCAACGGTTGTGTATCTGAGCGACATCACGAGTTCGCGTTCGGCGTCGTACGATTTTGCACGCAGCGGCTTTGTCGCCGAGCGCCAGCTGCCGCTGTCCGAGCATGACATCGTATACATGCTGGACCTGCTGCGCGGCCAGACCATCTCCTTTGAGCCCGCCTGGTCGCGGGGGACGACGACGCATCGTGCCTACGAGATAGCGGTTGAGTTGTCGTCGGTGGGGGAGGACGAGGCCTCGGCAAAACTACCTCCGCTCCTTGCCGCCAAGATCGCGCCGGCGGCCGGTGGCAGCTACGACCTGCGCCTGCCCGCCGATATGTATTGCTTTGCTTCGGGCGACGTTGCCTATCTGGTCGATACCCGCCGTGCGCGCCGCACCGATGTGGCGTTTGCTCAGCACGCGGCGCCGTTCCTATCGCGCTTGCTGCCCTGTCGCACGCCGGTCCATATCGCTTCCGACCAGGTGGGGGAGTTCTGCCGCATGGCGCTGCCCGTGCTGCGCGAATACACCGACCTCACCGCTCCTGCCGTGCTCGACACCGTGGCGCCCGAGCCGAGCTTTGCAATGTCAATCGGTGTCAGTGACGGGCTTGTGACCTGCGAGATCTCGGTTGCCTACGGCGATTGGTCGGCAGATCTCTTTAGCCTGGGTGCTCCGGGAAGCCCCTTCGAGGACCAGCGCCCCGGCGTGCCGCCCCGCGACGTGGTAGCGGAGTTTCGCGTTATGGACACGGCTGCCATGTACTTCGATTTCCACGAGGGCGGCCTGGCGTTTGAGGAGCGCGATGACGAGAGCCTGTTCCGCCTGCTGACCGAGGGCCTGTCTGTGCTGTCCGAGCTGGGCGAGGTCATGCTCAGCGACCGCCTGCGCCAGATCTCGGTACGTCCTGCGCCCAAGCTCTCGGTGCGTGCGACCGTCAAGAGCAATCTGCTCGACGTCGAGTTGGGTGCAAGCGGGCTTTCAGCCGCGGACCTTGCCATCTATCTGGACTCGTACAAGCGCCACCAGACGTTTGCGCGCCTGACGTCCGGCGACATCGTGCGCCTGGATGAGGGAGCGCGCGCCGCGTTTGGCCTTGCCGAAGATCTGGGTGTCGATGCCGTCGACCTGCTCGACGGCGTGTCGCTTCCCGCGTCGAGTACCCTGTTCGTCGACAGCATGCTCGCGCGCACGCCGGCGCTCGAGGCCGATCGCGATGCCGCGTTCCGTCGCACCGTCGAGCGCCTGGACACGCTCGGCAAGATGGACTTTACGGTGCCCGCCTCGCTCAAGGCCACGCTTCGTGGCTACCAGGTCGATGGCTACCAGTGGCTCGGATCGCTCGAGCATCTGGGCCTTGGCGGCATCTTGGCCGACGATATGGGCCTGGGCAAAACGCTGCAGATGATCGCGCATATCCTGGCGCGCGTGGAGGCGGGGGATACCAAGCCCACACTCGTGGTGTGCCCCGCGTCGCTCGTGTACAACTGGACTGCCGAGCTGGAGCGCTTTGCGCCTTCGCTCGACGTGTGCGCCATCGTGGGCGCCAAGGCGCAGCGCCGCGTGCAAATTGCCGGCGCCGCCGAACATAACGTGGTCGTGACCTCGTATGACCTCATGCGCCGCGATATCGACGAGTATGCCGAGCAGGACTTTGCCCGCGTTGTGCTCGACGAGGCCCAGTACATTAAAAACCCGCTCACGCAGGTGGCGCGCGCCGCCAAGCGCCTGCCGGCCGGCGTGCGCTTTGCCCTGACGGGCACGCCCATCGAAAACCGCTTGTCCGAGCTCTGGAGCATCTTTGACTTTTTGATGCCGGGCCTGCTTGGCACGCGCGAGTCGTTTGCCAAGCGCTTTGAGAGCCCGGTCGAGCACGCCGAGGGTGACAGCGCCGCTCGCTTGCAAGCGCTCGTGTCGCCGTTTGTGCTGCGCCGTGTTAAGGAAGACGTGGTGGCCGACCTGCCCGAGAAGATCGAAGATACCGTCATGGCACAGCTCACCGGCGAGCAGCGCAAGCTCTACCTGGCCAACCAGGACCGCATCGCCCAGCAGGTGCAGCACCGCGAGGCTGGGGAGTTTAAGAAGGACAAACTCAAGGTGCTCGCCGAGCTCACCAAGCTGCGCCAGATCTGCTGCGACCCGCGTCTACACTATGAGGATTACAAGGCGGGGAGCGCCAAGCTCGATACGTGCATGGAGCTCGTGCGCGGCGCACTCGACGGCGGGCATCGCATCCTGTTGTTCAGCCAGTTCACGGGCATGCTCGACATCATCGGTAAGCGCTTGGCCAAGGAGGACATCGGCTTTCTTAAGCTCACGGGCGCTTCGTCCAAGGAGAGCCGCGCCAAGATGGTCGCGCAGTTCCAGGCGGGCGAGGTGCCGGTGTTTCTGATCTCGCTCAAGGCGGGCGGCGTGGGCCTCAACCTGACGGCGGCCGACGTGGTCATTCACTACGACCCGTGGTGGAACGTGGCCGCGCAGGACCAGGCGACCGACCGCGCGCATCGTATTGGCCAGCAACATACCGTGACCGTGTACAAGCTCATCGCCAAGGACACGATCGAGGAGCGCATAATGCAGATGCAGGAGTCCAAACGCGACCTGGTCAACAGCGTGCTTGGCGGCGACGGCATCTCGTCGGCGCTGTTTACCCGCGAAGATGTTCTGGCACTGCTGGGCGGCGACGGACGCTAGCCTCGCTCGTTATGTGTTCATTTGCGATGTCGTGGATGGTTCGTTTGCCTTTGGGCATAAGAGACATCGAGAACACCGGCACATCAGCAAAGGAGAACATCATGGCGAAATTCTTTAAGGACCCCGACGGCAAGCTCATTGCCGCCCTTGGTGACGACGTTGCAACCCCCGCTGGCTGCACGGAGCTGACCGCGAACACCGAGGACGCGGCGCACGAGAAGCACGTGCCCGTCGTCGAGAGCGAGCGCGACGGCCACGTGATTCGCGCACGTGTGGGATCGGTCGAGCACCCCAGCCTGCCCGAGCACTACATCGAGTGGATTGCCCTCGAGGCCGAGGGCCGTCTGGAGGTCCACTACCTCCAGCCCGGCATGAAGCCCGCGACGTTTTTTGCCGGCGGTTCCAAGACCGGTACCGTCTATGCCTATTGCAACCTGCACGGGCTGTGGTCCGCGACGTTCTAGGAGCGTGCCCCCGCTCGGGGTATCATAGCTAGCATATGCACATGCAAGCGCCGACTGCATCTTGCGGCCGGCGCTTTTACTACGATAACGACGGTTTACGACGGAAAGGGCTGAGCCATGAAGCTCGCACTTGCACAGATCGATATGCGCCTGGGTGATATTGAGGGTATCTGCGGCCGCATCGAGGATCAGGCGCGCCTGGCCCACGAGCGCGGTGCGCGCGTGCTGTGCGTGCCAGCCCCGCTCTTTATGGGTGCCCTGCCCGGCGGCCTGGTGGGCGCTGCCGACTTTGAGCACGATATGCTCGCCGGCCTGACCGGCGTCGCTGAGCGCATTCAGGAACTCGACATGATCTGCATCGTGCCCGCGGCGGTTTCGTTTGAGGGCCAGCCGCTGCTCGACTACATGATGCTCAAGGACGGTCGCGTGATGCCCGCGCGCGCAAGCATTGCCCTGCAGCGCGGCGAGAACAACGACGCGCGTTGGGCGCCGCCGGTGTTCGACGTGGACGGCGTGCGTATTGCGGTGATCTTTGACCTGGACCGCGAGCTCGAGATGCTGCCGACCGGCGTCGATTTGATTGCCTATTTCCAGTTCAACGCATTCGACATGACCGACCGCGAGACCGCTGCCGTTGCCGCCGTGCGCAGCGGAGCCTACCGCAAGATCGCATCCAAGCGCAGCGTGTGGTTTGCCTGCATGGCGCCGGTCGGTGCGTACGACGAGTCGGTGTATACCGGTGGGTCGTTTGTGCTCGACGACTGCGGCCACGTGGTGGCCCAAGCACCGTGCTTTGAGGAGAGCCTGCTGGTTCAGGAGATTCAGCGCGGCGTGATGCTCGATGCCCTGGAAGATCACGAACTGCCCGAGTTCCGTTCCGAGGAGTGGCTGTGGCAGGCGCTGGTGCTCGCCGTGCGCGACAACGCCCGAGCCCACGGTGCGTCGCGTGCTGTGGTGGCGCTCGAGGGCGACTTGCCGTCGTCCCTGCTGGCGGCGCTGGCCGTCGACGCTCTGGGCCCGCGTAATGTGATTGGCCTAGTGCTGGGGCGTAACCGTATCTTTACGCCGGCGCAGGAAGAGGCCGAGGCTGCCCGCTGTGCCGCCGTCCGCGCCATCGCCGAGCGTCTGCACATTCGCACCGTCGAGCGCGATGCACCGGATGCGGCGCGTGTGCTCGATCGCGACGTGTCGGCGGGCGATGCCGAGCGTCTGCGCTCGCGCACGCTGGGCCTCATGCTGGAGGACACGGCGCTCGAGCTGGGTGCGATGGCGCTGAGTCCGCTGTCCAAAACCGAGTACGCGCTGGCGGCGCCGGCGCTTTGCGGCGGCTACCAGGGCGATTACGCGCCCTTTGGCGATGTGTACCTGTCGACGCTTGAGTTTGTGGCGCGCGTGCGCAACCGCACGTCTGCCGTGGTGCCCCAAGAGCTCGTGACGCTCAACGCGGTGGAAGATTGTATGGAGCGAGTGCTGGCGCAGGCGCTCTCGACGCTCGACGGTCCGGTCGACATGCTTGACCGCGCGGCGCAGCTGCTCGGTGGGCTTGAACCCGGTGAGGTCGATGGCACGCTCGAGTCGCATGTGGACCGCAATCGATCTTTCGACGACATCCCGATGGCCGCTGGCAAGCCTGAGGCCTGCTCGCTGCTGCTGATGCTCGTGCGTCAGGGCGAGGCCGCCCGCCGCATGCTGCCGACGGCGCCGATCGTCTCGGCCCGTTCGTTTGCCGAGCGTGCCTGGCCGTACATGCTCGCGTGGTCCGACCTGGGGCTGAGCGGCAGGGAACGCATGACGGTCGATGCGCTGGCGCGCGCCGAGGTGAACCGCTTTGCCGACGAGGATACAAGCGAGCGCATGCGTGACGAGATGATGGGCATACTGGGTGACCTGTTGGGTATTTCGCCCGAGCAGATGGAGGAGCTGCGCTCCGAGGATGGTCAGCGTCGCCTGCATGAGGGCATGAAAAAGTTTGAGGGCGAGGTCCAGGACGCCATCGAAAAGATGATGGGCGGCCAGGGCGGACCGCAGGGTGGACCTCAGGGCATGCCGATGCCTCATCCGCCAGTGGATCCAAGACAGTTCCCGTTTTTCTCACAGAATTAAGCTGGGGAAGGGATTCGCTCCCAACCCTAGCACTTCAACTAAGTATCTTGGCCCCGTTGTGTTATTCTAGAACAGACGTTCGTGAATAGTGCGCGGGGCCTTGCCTTGCGCTCGGCAAAAGGCGAGGGGAGGCTGGCTTGGTTATTTTGGGTATCGACCCCGGTTTGGCCCATACGGGTTGGGGGATTATCGAGGAACGGCGCGGCGAGGTTCGCTGTCGTGCCTACGGTTGCATCGAGACCAGCGCGGGCAGTCCGCTCGCGGTGCGTCTGTCGCATATCGCCCGTGATCTCAAGGACGTCGTCGAGCGCTACCGACCCGATACCGCTGCCATCGAGAGCATCTACTTTGGCGCTAACGTCCGCTCGGCAATACCAACGGCGCACGCCCGCGGCGCCGCGCTCGTGGCGCTTTCGGAATGCGCGCTCGAGATTGGTGAGTACACGCCCATGCAGATCAAGCAGGCCGTGGTGGGCACCGGTGCCGCAGATAAGCGGCAGGTCGCCTACATGGTGCGCACGCTCACACAGCTCGATCACGACCCGAATCCCGACCATGCCGCCGATGCCCTGGCCTGCGCCATCTGCCACGTTAACCTCAGCCGCACCCGGGCGCTTACCGGTGGCGAGTTCTATCAACAGAGAGGAACCGGATACTGATGATCTCCCAGCTCCATGGAACGCTTGTCGAGTCCACGATGAGCACGGCCGTTGTCGATGTGTCAGGCGTGGGCTTTGAGCTCGGTATTTCGGGCAGCACTGCCGCCACGCTGCCTGCGCCCGGCGGCGAGGTTTGCCTTTATACCCGTATGCAGGTGCGCGAGGACGCTATGACGCTCTTCGGTTTCGCCTCCAAGGACGAGCGCACAATGTTTGACCGGCTCGTGTCCGTGTCGGGTGTCGGTCCGCGCCTGGCGCTTGCCGTGCTTTCCACCTATACCGTGGGACAGCTGTATTCCCTGGTGATGGCCGAGGACGACAAGGGCATGGCCAAGGTTCCCGGTGTGGGCAAAAAGACCGCGCAGCGTCTGATCTTGGAGCTCAAGAGCACCTTTGCCAAGGACAAGGGCTTTGTTCCGGTCGACGTAATTCCCGGCCAGGTTGCGATGCCCGTGCCCACTGCCGCTCCCTCGGCGATCGATGACGCCCGTGCGGCGCTCCTTTCCATGGGCTTTAGTCCGCAAGAGACCGAGGTTGCCCTGAGCGGGTATGATGGGCAGGATATGCGTGTCGAGGATCTGCTCGGCGCGGCGCTTAAGCGACTCGGAATGGATGCGTGATGTGGGAAGCCGATGACTCTCAGGACCTGTGGGCGACGCCCGGCAACTCGCCGGCGGCATCCATGGCGCACGGTGAGCGCATGGTGGGCTCGGAGCTGACGCCCGAGGACCTCGATGTCGACCGCACCTTGCGCCCCCAGCGCCTGGACGATTACTGCGGCCAGGAGCACATCAAGCAGAGCCTGCGCGTGCTCATCGAGGCGGCGCAGAGCCGTGGCGAGACGCTCGACCACGTGATCTTTTCGGGCCCTCCGGGTCTGGGTAAGACCACGCTGGCCACGGTTATCGCCAACGAGCTGGGCGCTCAGATCAAGACGACGAGCGGTCCGGCCATTGCACGTACCGGCGACCTGGCTGCCATCCTTACCAACCTGCAGCCGGGCGACGTGCTGTTTATCGACGAGATCCACCGCCTCAACCGCTCGGTCGAGGAGGTCCTGTATCCTGCGATGGAGGACTTTGCCCTCGATATCGTGATCGGCAAGGGTCCGGCTGCGCGCTCGATTCGCCTGGATATCCCCAAGTTCACGCTGGTGGCGGCGACGACTCGCTCGGGCATGTTGACCGGCCCGCTACGCGACCGTTTTGGCATTTCGTATCGCCTGGATTACTACACCGTTGAGGAACTCGCCCAGATCGTGACGCGCTCGGCGACCATCTTGGGCGTGACGATTGACCACCCCAGCGCGCTCGAGATCGGCTCGCGTTCGCGTGGCACGCCGCGTCTTGCCAACCGTCTGCTCAAGCGCGTGCGCGACTACGCGCAAGTGCGCGGCAACGGTCCTATCGAGCTTGACATTTGTCGTCAGGCGCTCGAGTTCTTCGAGATCGACGAGCTCGGTCTGGACTGGATGGATATTCGCATTTTGGAGACGCTCGCCAAGACGTTCTCCGGCCGCGCCGTGGGCCTGACCACGCTTGCCAGTGCGGTAGGCGAGGACCCGGGCACGCTCGAGGATGTCTACGAGCCCTATCTGCTGCAGTGCGGATTGATGATTCGCACGCCGCAGGGGCGTCAGGCAACCCTTCGCACCTTTGAGCATTTGGGGATCGAGCCGACCCTGTAGGGGCCTTTGTGCCGGCGCATCTGCAGGCTATCGCTGGGCATCGGGTAAACATATCGCCGTTCGTCGGTTATGGGCGTTTTACTATTGCGCGCGCGTGCTATGCTGGATTGGTCTTTTTCTCATCCGGTAACGAAAGGACCGCCCATGCCTACTGACATCGAAATCGCACGTTCTGTTACGCCGCTGCCTATTACCGAGGTGGCCAAGAACGCCGGCGTCGACGTTAAGCATCTGATTCCGTACGGCTTTGACAAGGCAAAGGTCGACTATTCCCTGCTCAACGAGCCAACTGATCACCAGGCCAAGCTTGTCCTCGTGACCGCTATCAACCCCACGCCCGCGGGCGAGGGCAAGACCACTACGACCATCGGTCTGGCCGACGGCCTGCGTCGTCGCGGCGTCAAGAGCGCCGTTGCCCTGCGCGAACCTTCGCTCGGTCCCGTGTTTGGCGTGAAGGGCGGTGCCGCCGGCGGCGGTTGGGCCCAGGTCATCCCCATGGAGGACATCAACCTGCACTTTACCGGCGACTTTCATGCCATCGGCGCTGCCAACAACCTGCTGGCAGCCATGCTCGACAATCACATTCAGCAGGGCAACCAACTCGGCATCGACGTTAAGCGCATCACCTGGAAGCGCGTCGTCGACATGAACGACCGTCAGCTGCGCCATGTTATCGACGGCATTGGCGGCAAGGCCCAGGGCGTGCCGCGCGAGGACGGCTTCGACATCACTGTTGCCTCCGAGGTCATGGCAATCCTGTGCCTGTCCACGAGCATCAATGACCTCAAGGAGCGCTTGGGCGAGATCGTTGTCGGCTACAGCTATGCCGGCGAGCCCGTCCGCGCACGCGACCTTAAGGCCCAGGGAGCTATGGCCGCACTGCTCAAGGATGCGCTCAAGCCCAATCTGGTGCAGACGCTCGAGGGTACGCCCGCGTTTGTCCACGGCGGTCCCTTCGCCAATATTGCCCACGGCTGCAACTCCATCATGGCCACCCGCATGGCCATGCGCTTTGGCGACGTCGCGATTACCGAGGCCGGTTTCGGCGCCGACCTGGGTGCCGAGAAGTTCCTCGACATCAAGTGCCGCATGACGGGCGTTCGCCCCAGCGCTGTCGTGGTCGTCGCGACCGCTCGTGCCCTGAAGTACAACGGCGGTGTTGCCAAGGCCGACCTCAACGAGGAGAACCTCGAGGCCCTCAAGGCTGGCATGCCCAACCTGCTGCGTCACGTCGACAACATCCAGAACGTCTACGGGCTGCCCTGCGTGGTCGCCATCAACCGCTTCCCGACGGACACCGAGGCTGAACTCGAGCTCATCGAGTCCGAGTGCCAGAAGCTCGGTGTCAACGTTAAGCTGTCCGAGGTTTGGGCTAAGGGCGGCGAGGGCGCGCTCGACCTAGCCGATGAGGTCATGCGCCTGATCGAGCAGCCGAGCGAGCTCAAGTTTGCTTACGAGGACGGTGCCGATGTGGCCGACGCCCTCGAGGCTGTTGCCACCAAGGTCTACCGCGCCGATGGCGTCGACTTTACGCCGGCTGCCAAGCGCCAGCTCGCCGAGCTGCGAGAGAACGGCTTTGGCAACCTGCCGGTGTGCGTGGCCAAGACGCAGTACAGCTTTAGCGACAACGCCAAGGCGTTGGGTGCCCCCGAGGGCTTCCGCATCACGGTACGTGAACTCAAGGTTTCCGCCGGCGCCCACTTTGTGGTCGCGCTGACCGGCAGCGTCCTGACCATGCCTGGCCTGCCCAAGGTCCCCGCGGCCGAGAACATCGACGTCGACAACGACGGCAACATCACCGGTCTGTTCTAAGCCCGCCGTCCATAGCCGCTTGCCCGCCCCGCCGCGCCTACCAAGGCCCGGCGGGGCTTTTTGATCCCAAGGGGACGGAGGAAAACGGATCATTCTGTGGCTGTTGGGTCAATGAGGCTATCCGTATGGGGTCGTTTGTCCAAAACTATGCCGGTTTACTACGATGAATCGGTATATCTCGACCATATCTGGATTTTCCGATAATGACCGATTCGTCTACCTGCGGTTTTGTTTTCTTGTAAAGTAGCATGCTCAGGTTCGGGCGATTTATCGTAGTAAACCGGCTTAGTTTTGGACGTGGAGGCAATGTTGCGCAACAAGAATCACGATTTCTCTCGTACGGTGTAGTTGGAAGAACTGCGCGGGCGCATTGCGGCTGCGGCGAGAGACGGGAGATGTGATGTATTGCACCAAGTGTGGAGCTCAAATACCCGACGGCTCCACGTTTTGCACGAGCTGCGGGGCTCGCGTGGGTGGCGCCGAGGACCAGGCAGAGCCCGTGGCGTTTCCGGTAGGGGATAGCGCGCTGGCGGGCGACCCTGCTGAGCCCGTGCCGTCATCAGCTCCAGCGGGGCGACAAGCCGCGCAAGGTGCTCCGGCTCACATGGCGGCACAGCCTCAATATGAGCAGCCGTTCGCCGCGCCCGCTGAGTCGTTCGATCTGACGCCTCAGCCCAAGAAACCCAAGCACAGGGGCCGTATCGTCGCTGCCGTTATCGGCGGTGTGGCCGTTGTCGCCATTGTCGCCGCTATCGTGATCGTGCCGCGTATCGGCGCGTCGTCCGAGGTGACTTCGGGTGGCAAGGGCTACGTTGTCTGCGCATGCGAGACCAAAGTGCTGCCCAAGAACAGCAAAGGAAAAAAGCTCAAGAGCTATACCGTCGAGCTGGCGCCGGTGTCCGGCAAGGGCAAGAGCTACACCATCAAAGTGGACGGCGAGGACGGCTTTGCCATGGAGGACTTTGGCGAGCTGCCCGATCAGAAGTACCAGATGACCATTACCTCGGGCAAGGGCAAAAAGAAGAGCACGACCACCATGAAGGTGGACTACGCCAAGGAAGGCTCGGACGCCCCTAAGAACGTTGAGCTCACGCAGTCCAAGAAGGAGGCCAAGGCCTCTGCCAAGGCAGCGGTCAAGACGGCAAACGAGCTGTTCACCGACAAGATCCTCGAGTACCAAAAGAAGTACGGCGAGGGCGAGGCTGTCGAGTTCGATGAATATGCGTATGGAGCCCAGGGTGTTGCTTACGCCAAGCTCATTGACTTTGATGGCGATGGTCAAGATGAACTGCTGATTGAGTATTCCGATGAACCGGTGGACCGTGGGGATAACGCAGCCGCTGCGCATCTTGAAGTCTGGGCGTATAAGAATGGCAAGATTGAGAAGGTCTATACGCCGGATGTTAGTGTGGCTCCCCATCAGGCGTATGTGTCTTTCGCTCCTTTTTCTGGCGTTTATGGCGTGCTAGTTTACGATAAGGATTCGGTAAACGAAACCATCGCATCGGTCGCCACGACGCTGGAGCAACTGAAGTCAAAGGACGATGACGGTGCGCAGGCGAGCTATGAGGCTGCTACTGCCACACAGGATGTCAGCTTTACGGCACCGGTGGGCGAGGGCGCGCCTGATCCCGACGTTACGTGCCAGATTTCGGCTACGTGGACCTATCCTCAGGTAAAAGGCCAGGGTGTAGGTGTCGCCAAGTTCAACAAGGATATGATTCAGCTCGTCGCGGATGCGCTTGATGCGAGCAAACAGGCGACACCATATGATGAGAACTACCGTGTGACCACGATGTATTACGCTGAAATCGTCTCGATTGACGGCGATATCGCCTGTGTGCGAACCTACACCGATAGCTATCAACCTCCGTATCGCTTGGAGCAGGTGACAAGGTCGGCATACTATAGCCTCAAGACAGGCGAACAGGTATCGCTGGAGGATTCGCTTGCGCAGCACGGGCTTTCGTTTGACACCCTCAAGAGCGAGGCTAAACAGGCTATCAACCGGCAAAAAGTAATATGTATTCTTCATACACCAATAGCTACGAAGATGATGACAACTTTACCGAGGATCATTTCTACTACGACGGCAAAGGCTATGTTGTGGTGCTCGATACCGGTGTATTTGACTGCGACGCATGGGGTACACACGATTTGGTGGCACATGCTTTTGACTCGAGCTATTCCAGTGGCCAGGACGTGACCCCCGAGTATCCTCGCTATACGTATATTATTAACGAGTAAGACGAGACTGCAGAAAGTGAACTGAACAGTCCCCGGTGACGCAAAACGCAGCGCCGCTGGGGGACTTTTTGATGCAAATTGGCTCCAAAACAAGCTATCTGGGCCAGCCGCGCCACGAAAAGTGCCCATCTACTACGTTTACCAGGGTTGGACCGACCATGGAGCGTTTTTCAACAATGCGGCAAGACGTTTACCTGCGGTTTTGTTAAAACAAATATGGCTATGGTTGGCACCCTTGGGTTAAACGTAGTAGATGGGCGCATTTTTTGGTGCACAGCCCAAGAAGAGATCGCTAGCCGCGCTGGAGGCCGAAGAGTTTGGCGTTGCGCTCGGCGATCATCATGTTGATATCGGCGATTTCCATCTCGCCGTCAATGTAGGGCTGGTAGGTGCCATACGGGTCGCCGGCTCCCAAGCTGCAGCTTCCGCAGTTGTCGCAGCTGCCGTTTCCACAGCCCGCGAGCGCCAGCTTGATGATCTCCTCGCGCTCGGCACGCGTCGTGTCCTTGATGAGCTTGCTTTTTCCCATGACGTTCCTCGATTCGCTTATGACCGTCGGCCGCGCATGTCTTGTAGATACCGACGGGCTTTGCCCATCATAGGCTTTTGCGCGGGTAGAATGCATGGATAACTTGATGCTTACGGGCGACGGAAAGGAATCGTTGCATGGACCAGGATAAGACGACCGTAATGGGTGGCTACGGCTCCCCGCGGACGGGCAATGGCGCCGATGAGACCCGCGTCGTGCCGGACGCCCGATACGCCTCGCCCGATGCGACCCAGGCCTCGGCCGATCCCACGCGCGTTGTGAATTACGGGAACGCAGCGCAGGACCCGTATGGTGCCTCGTCGCAGAGCCCCTGCGGCAATGCGGCGGCAGACCCTTATGATGACCTGCTGCAGAATCCCATTCCGCAGCCTCAGCAGACGACATATATGCCGCGCACGGCACAGCCGCGCTACGAGTCGCGCGACCGATATACGCGCGAGCCGTATCGTGAGTATCCCAAGTCCATCCCTCAGTATGGCGAGGACGAGGAGAAGAAGCCTTCGCGCTCGTCGAGCGTGATCAAGAAAATCCTGATCGTGCTGGCGATCTTCTTTGCCCTGTCGGTTGTGTTTGCCATCGTGTCGGGCATGCTCAACAAGCGGGGTGCCGCGACTGATACCACGGCCGAGCAGACCGAGACTACCCAGTCCGGCACCGTCGACCTGAGCGATATCCCGGGTCAGTACTGGTCCAATGCCAAAAAGCTCCTCAAGTCGCGCGGGGCCGATCTTTCGAATGCCGTGATCCTGACCGATGATGGCTCAACACCTGTTGTCGACGCCAACTGGGTCGTAACGTCTGCCTACTATAACGACAACGGTAACCTCGAGATTCAGCTCACGCGCAAGGACAGCTCGTCGGGCAATGTATCCGGCGACCAGGGCACTACGGACAGTTCGAGCTCCAACATGCTGGATGACCTGAGCGACAAGGCGCAGGAGCTGGGAGATAAGGCGCAGCAGTTGGGCGACACGGCTCAGAATCTCGGCGATACCGCACAGAATCTGGGCGATATGGCAACGAACGCCTGGGGTGCCCTACAAAACGGCATTTCGGGCGCGCAGGGGAACTAGCGGTCGAGCGGCTAGAGCCTTAACAGTGCAAACAAAAACGGGACGCAGGATCGCGTGACCGGGCGCCTGGGCGCGTTGGTCGGCGGTCCTACGTCCCGTCTTGCTGTCGATTACAGCTGCTCGGCCGGACGGTCGGGCGAGCTGAAGCCCGAGTCAAACGTGACGACGCACGAGACATCGGGCCGGCGCTCGTGCACGATTCGCGTGACGAGCTCCAGCAGCTCCTCGTCGGATATGTCAAAGCCGTCGGGACGCACCAGGTCAAACGAAACGAACCCGTCGTGCTCGTGCAGGTCGTGGATGGAGAGCGCGGGATCGATCTGCATGACGCCGCGCTTGACCCAGCCGCGCAGGTCGTCGCCGGTGGTGGCGATGGGGTCGCAGTGCAACGTGATACCGATGCCCATCTGCCGTTTGATATCGTGCTCAATGGTGTCCAGGATCTCGTGATGTTCAAACGCATCACCCTCGCCGGGCATTTCCACGTGTGCGCTGGCAAACTGGCGGCCGGGGCCGTAGTCGTGCACCATCAGGTCGTGCGTACCTAGGACCTGCGGATACGACATGATCTTGTCGCGGATTGCCTGGACGAGCTTGGGGTCGGGCGCTTGCCCCAACAGCGGGCTGATGGCGTCGCGCACCAGGCCCATGCCACTGATGCAGATGAAGATGCCCACGCCCAGGCCTGCCCAGCCATCGAGGTCAAAGCCGGTCGTCTGCGAAATAAGCGCTGCGGCCAGGACCGAGGCCGAGGTAATGACGTCGTTTTTTGAGTCCTGCGCCGTAGCGATGAGCGTCTCGGAATCGATGCGGTTGCCCAGTGTGCGGTTGAACGCTGCCATCCAAAGCTTGACGAGCATGGACAGGATAAGGGCGGCCATGGAGAGGGCCGAATATGCAGTGGGGGAAGGCTTGATGATCTTAGTGACCGACTCGAGGATCAGGTTGATGCCGACGGCGCAAACCAGGACGGCGACGAACAGACCGGCTAGGTACTCGTAGCGGCCGTGGCCATAGGGGTGGCCTTCGTCTGCAGGGCGGCTGGCAAGGCGGAACCCGAGCAGGCTCACGATGTTGCTCGAGGCATCGGAGAGGTTGTTGAAAGCGTCGGCGACAAGCGACACGGAGCCCGCGAGTAGGCCCGCGATGCCCTTGGCCAGGCACAGCGTAATGTTGAGGCCGATGCAGATGAGGCTTGCGGCAAAGCCAGCATTGGTGCGGCAGGAGGTATCGACCGGCTCGCTCTTGCTGCCGGGAACAAGCGTATGTACCAGCCGATTTACAAATAGCATAGCGGTCGTCCTCACAATCATGTTTAAGGGGATAGTGTAGCTCGTACGGACGCGCCGTGTACCGATGCTCAGAAAATGCAGCAATGGTCTGCCGGCGCTAACGGGCGCGAGGCGGAAGGGGACGACTGCCCGCGCCTTCGAGTTCACTGCGCCTTCCCGTCCGACCGAGTGGTCCATTTTGGGCCACATGGGTATGGGCACGCGCCGATTTGCTCGACATACTTAATGTCGACAGCCCTGTGCAAAGGAGGACGTTTCCATGGACGAGATGTTTGCCATTAAATGCCAAAACTGCGGCGGCCCCATGTATTCGCACCAGGCAAAGCGCAGCTTTGAGTGCGCCTATTGCGAAACGGTTATTCCGTGGCAAGCGGACGCCGGAGAGCCCAAGAGCGCCCTGGGCATTCGTCATACGCCGCTGACGGTGGTTGACGGGCTGCTTAAGCTCACGCACGTCTCGCAGCTCGAGCGCCCAGAGGACCCGGACTGGTATTTCTTCAATTCGCACTGGCGCAATCAGTCGGTTCTGGAGCATCTGCTGTGGGAAGATCGCGGAACGGCGCAGGAGTTCCAAGAGGCGACGCATGTGAGCATTCCCTGCCCCTTCTGCGGCGCGTCCTTTGAGGGCGAGTCGACCCAGCGCGTGTTTGAGTGCCCGTCCTGCGGCAACAAAATCGGTATGGCTGACCTTCTCAAGCCCGGCACGTTTAGTAAGCGTCTGACCATGGGCGTGGGTGCCGAATACGTTCCCGAACAGGGCGTCCCCTGTGAGATATCGCCGCAGCAGGCACGTGCCAACGCACTGCAGCTGGTGCGCCAGTACCCGGAGATATTTGCCGGGCACGACGTGGAAGACGCAATCCAAAATGACATGATGCTCTTCTATTTCCCCATGGCGCTGGCGGACCTGCGCATGATGGCGTCCTTCCCGGGTAAGGGCCTGAGCAAGGAGACCCTGGTGTACTACGAGGTACTCGACTGGGCATATCCCAGGGCCAACTACCTGGATGTTCGCCTCATGGGCATTTTGGAGCCGTGGGACTTTGGCAAGGTGGGGCCGTTCGATCCCGCTGTGCAGGAAGGTGACTTCCGCGTCGTTTCCGTCGATGCGTCCACCAAGGACCAGGTGGTTATTGATAAGCTGGCGCTCGATATTGCCGGCAACGATGCCGAGGCGGTGTTGGGGCTCAATAAAAAGAGCATCCACACGTGGGCGCGCAAGGCTCGCAAGCACAAGGACGGCCTGGTGATGGTGCCGGTCTACTTTGTCGATCGCCCGGCGTCGGACAGCCGCGACGGCGAGCAAGTTCGCATCGCCGTGAACGGCCAGACGGGTCGCGCGGCCGCGGTGGTGTTTAGCGACAAGCGCGAGACACATGTGGTGGCACCGTTCAATCCCAACGTGATGCTGTCGAGCGAAAGCACCGTGCACGCCACGCCCATCGAGGTCAAATACGTTAAATCGCCCTTCCTATACCAGATCGTACGCCGCGGAGGTGGCGAGCAACCGCGCCAGGTTGCAGCCGCCGTCGAGGGTTCCTACCGAGAGGAGAAGCCCAAACGAAAAGGCTTGTTCGCCGCGATCTTTGGGAAGTAGGGGAGCGCGAGCTACTGTCCGTCGTTTAACGGGAAGTAGATGTAAATAAACGGTGGAGCGGCTGCAAAAGAGCCGCCTCACTGGGTAAAATCAAGATGTGCCGCGGAACCCGCTCCTTAGCCGGTTATACTTCGGAGACGCGGGCAACGCAGGTATTATCGTCTAAAGGGTCGGCTGCAACCGGCCCTTTTCATGACTCCCTTCGCTATCCGTTACTGCTTATATTCCCGCCAGATCGAGTAGAGGTTCCGGGCAATGCCGGTCACATACATCGAGAGGCGCAGGATTTCAAGAAACAAGTTCATAGGCTTCACCCCAATCAGAGATCAGAGCGCTGCCCGCAGGCGGATTCCGCGGCGGTCAAGATTTTACCCCATAGGCCGCGGTGGGAGACATCCTGCCCCTTGGTTTGGAACGGTATCGATCTAACGGATAATCAAGCCTCTAGCTCTCTTTGAATTGAGCAAGCATCTGCCCGAAGAGGCCGAGTTCGGATGGCTCATAAATGAGCGAGCCGCCGTCCGCGGTCCTGTTGACTCCGCAGGGAAGATAGCGCCCGTCGGGGAGGATGTAGAGGTTTCCCTCCTCTTTCAGTTCCGCTGGGAGTAGCGGAATCTCGTTTTCGTCCATTTGGAACTCATCGATATTCGCGATCTCCCTTTCCATGATGCTTTCGGCCTTATTTCTTGTATGGCGTCCTAAAACAGGCAACTCTCAATCAGCTCTTTTCCGCGCAGGACATCAATCCACTCCTGCGGAATTGCGCCGATACCGTATGCCGTGCCTGCGAGGGCGCCGGCGACGGCTGCGGTGGTGTCGGTGTCGTCGCCCAGGTTGACGGCGGTGAGCACGCATTCCTCGTAGCTGGTGGTGTTCACAAAGCACCAAGTAGCGGCTTTAAGCGTGTCGCGCACGAAGCCGCCGGACCTGATTTCGTGCTCGGGCACGTCTTTCAGGTGGAACGCCCACGAGGGAAGCGCGCCGTTCATCACGCCCCTCATCAGCTCGACAAATATGACGCATGCGTCGGTTGACGTTCTGTGGGCGTGCGTAATCGCGGAGACCTTGCTGACCTCTTCGTCTGTTGCATCGGTGAACGCTAGGGGAGCGATGCGCATGAGCGATCCGTTGCCGTTGTCGCGCTCGCCGGAGCCTCCTTTGCCGGTGTGCAAGGCGCGGGCGGTCGTGCCGCCGTAATCGAAAACGCCGTCGATCGTATACTCGCCACGGGCAATCCAGCTTACGAACTTGTCGCGCATGTCCGCGGTGTCGATGTGCCCGAGCTCCCTAATCGAGTCGCAGGTAGCAAGCGTCATAGATGTGTCGTCGCTCCAGGTGCCGGCGGGTCGCCCATGCGTGCCGTAGCCGATCATGTCCGTGCATTCGAACGTGCCGCGGGGCATAAACTCGTATGGAACGCCCAACGCGTCGCCAACGGCAAGTCCGTAGATGCAGTCGCGCAGTGTTGTTTTTGGTTTGTCTGTCATGGAAAGCTCCTCTTATTCCGGGTGATGTGGAGCGCCGTCGGGGGTGTCGGTCGCACCGTGCCGTTACCCTTGCGCTTCGCCATTAGTCGCTTCGTTGATGGCGCGGTACTCGGCACTCAGCTCGCGCGCCAGCTCTTCCTTGCTTGGAAGATACGGCAGGTATTTGGCGGCAAACACTTGGTCGTTGTCTTCGGGCAGCGTGTACTCGACGATCGGATCGCTTTTGTCCGCGCAGAGCACGATGCCTATGGGCGGATTGTCGCCTTCGTTCATGAGCTCGTGCGTGTAGTAGTTCACGTACATTTGCATCTGGCCCAAGTCCTGATGCGTGAGATCATCGGTTTTAAGGTCGATGAGTACAAAGCAGCGCATCAGATAGTTGTAAAACACAAGGTCAATATAGAAGTGGCGACCATCGAAGGTGATGCGCTTTTGACGCGCCTCGAAAGCGAAACCACGGCCAAGCTCCAGCAGGAACTTCTGAAGATGCGTGATGAACGCCTGCTCTAGATCGCTCTCGCGAAACGCAGTATCGTCCGAGAAACCTAAAAACTCCAGTACATATGGATCGCGGATGATATCCTCGGGGTGACGAGCTGGGGCGCTCTTTTGGATTTCCTGGGTGACAGCCTCCTTGTCTTTGCTGGCAAGTAGGCGCTCGCGGAACATGGTGTTGATCTGGCGCTCGAGCTGACGCGTGCTCCAACGAGAATCGGCGCATTCGTTCATGTACCAGGCGCGAGCATCGGGGTCGGGAATGCGCATCAACCTGCGGTAATGAGTCCAGCTCAATTCGGGACGCAGTGAGTCCCGAATTGGAAATGCAAGATAGAACTGACGCATTTTACGCAGCTCTCTTGCTTCAAAACCTTTACCAAAATCCTTAGTAAGTCTGATTGCGAGGGCCTTGAGCAGCGCCTCTCCATACTTGGCGCGCTCCTCTCCGCCCTGCTCATCAACAATGCTCTTGCCGATCTCCCAATACGCCTCAACCATCGCAAAGTTAACGGCGGTATATGCCTTGTTGCGAGCGGCGTTGAGAATCGAGGAAACCTGCTTGTAAAAAACTTCTGGCACGATTGTCGATTCCCCGCGGTTTACCAGTTCACCCATCACTGTCGCCCGACTTTCCTCTTGAGGAATGCATCTTTATCGCATTTAGTTTAAAGCCTCGCGCGGACACGAATTGCTGTGCTGTCTGGCACCTTCGCATGGGAGCCTTGCGGTGACTAAAATGTGGCCATAGAGGCAGTTTTAGCGAATCCCGCGGGAGTGACACGCATGGACACCAACACTTTGCTACTCCTTCATGTCAAAAATAGGGGCGCAGAACGGTATTCTGCGCCCCTGATTGAGCCGATGCGTCTGAAAAGCCGGCTTGCCTATTCGCTAGCGCCTTCGCTGTCTTCGCGATCGTTGGCAAGCATTGCCGCGCCGACGGCTGTTGTCGCTACGGCGGCAGCGGCGAGCCCGGCGGCAATGCCGGAACCGTCGCCCGTGTTGGCGAGCTTTCCGCCCGAGCCCTTGCCCTTGTTGCCCTTACCATTCTTATCAGCGCCGTCTGCGTTGGAACCCGTGCCGCTGCCGGTGCCGGCGCCGGCGCCGCCTGCACCGTCCGAGGCCGCTACGGTAAAGCTTGCGGCTCCGTCGGTGGCAAGCGTGTAGTTTTGCGCCGCGTCGCCCAACAGGCCTTTCGCACGCACCCAATACGTTCCTGCAGCAAATGTTTCGCCCTCGGCCATTGCCGTGCCCGGAGCGCCGTTTGCATCGTGCATAAACTCGAGCTGGGCGGTGCAGGCATCGCCTTCGAGCTTGCCCTCGAGTGATGCCGCAATCTTGGCGCGCACGTCTTCGCCGGCCTTAAGGCCTTCGAGTCCCTCAAAATGGGGCGTCAGCGCGCGTGGATCGATATCGATGGGCACGGAACCCTGCAGTTCCGTAACGGTCTCGTTGCCCAGGGCGTCGACATCCACGTATTCGATAGCAAACGTGTTGCCCGAAGCTGCCACGTTGAGTACGTTACTGCTGTCGACAAGGCGGAAACGACCCTCGCCAACGGTTTTTCCATCCTGGAGTGAGGCATCGCTCAACGAGTCACCGTATGTCATGTGCATACGGGTCGGGAGGTAGTACGAAACGGTCTGCTTGTGCTTCGCATCGTAATTGCGCTGGTAGATGCTTCGGGCCAGTGCCGCATCAACAAAGTCGGACGCAATGATGCCAATGTGCTTGAGGCAGTCCTCCTTTGTGCTCTCATTTCCGGTGCTGTTTATATACTGGCTCTTGTATAGATGCTCGTTGACCACTCGTGCTGCGGTAAAAGGATTGCTTCCTTGCTTGTGGTTCGTGCAGCTGGTGTAGTTGATGCACCAGCTGTGCTCCAGGACCTTTACCTTGGCCCCGGCATCGTCCTCGACGTCCACCATGATGCGGGCGAGCTTGGTTGTCTCCTGCAGCGCCATATCGACCCAGCTGATTTTGTCGGTTCCTGTGCATTCGTAATGGTCCTGGGCATATACCTTGGTGCAATAGGGCTTTTCGTCACCCGTTTCCCCCACGGCTTCAAAGCCCCGCTCGTCTCGAACGAGACACATAGAGGCGCTGTCGGTGTGCGCTGCGATTTTGTTGTCCCATTCGGTGAGGTCGAGGCCCCACGTGTGGCCGCTTACGCTGCTGCCGGCGAGCCTAAATCGACGCAGCAAGACGATTTTTCCGCGCACCTCGCCCAGCGTGGGGATGCGGCTCGATGTGTAGAACAGATTGGGGTTCTTGTCCATAACATTGGCAAAAGCCGTCGTGAGACTTTCGTCGGTAGCCTCGTCGTTGCCCCGCGACACGAGCATGATGAGCGCTTCTTTCGGGTTTTCGCTCAAAAACGTATTGAAGTACCCGATGACATCGGAGAGATGCATAAAGTTCCCGTCTTTTTTGAGCAGGTAGCAATCTCCGTGGTCGATGCCGGGGTTCTCACCCTTTCCGAGTCGAATATCAAAGTAGCGAACGCCTTCGAGCAACTGCGTGGGGATGTAATCCTGTTGGCACTTTGCAAGTGAGGTTTGGGGCTCGGTGTCGTTGTCGACGCTGCAGCTGCCCGAATCATGCGTGCCTGGGATGCTCAGTTCGTCGAGGTACTTGTCGTCGTCGACGTGGCTCATCCAACATGGCCCATCGACGTAGCTGCTATACGTGATCCAGTCGATACTGCTAACTGTGGTATTGGTCTCGCCCTTGTCGTAACCGACAAGCTCGAGCTCCCACGGAATGCTCTTCCTCTTATGGCAGATCTTGTTGTTGTCCTGGTCTTTGCCGCTTGATTCTATTGCCAGGTAATTAATGTCTTTCTTCTCGTTTGTGCGGTCTCGGATGATATAGGTTCCGTTTGACTGACGTTCGAACGCAAAAGCGCGGCTGGGCTTGTTGTCATACTCGCCGCTCCATACGTGGATGACCTTTCCATCTTTGTCCGAGTCGCCATCGACCGACCAAATGCTGTAGCCCGTCTTTTTATGCTCTTCGAAATTGAGTAAGGTGCGGATGGCATACCAATTTGTATTATCTGCATCGGTCACTACGTGTTCAAGGATGAGTTTGCTGGACGTGCCGTCATTAAACAGGTGGCAGACGTTGCCGCGAACGTTGCCGTCTTGGTTGACGCTCGCGGTGCGAAAATAGCCCGCGGGGCGAAGGCGAATGACGAACTTGTCGAGGGTGGCCGCCGGTGTGGGCGTGTCTTCTGCAAATGCCGCGCGCACGGGAAGGCCCAGCGCCGCGGTTTCGGGCAGGCTTGCAAGCGGCGACAACGCCGCAAGTCCTAGGCCCAGCGTAAATGCTCGACGACTGATGGCGCGGTGTTCGGTCATAACTCCTCCATTCGCACGGTGCGGTTATGCACTTATTTTGGTCACTATACTGCTCGGATGTTTAAAGGTGTCGGCTTAAATTGTGTGCGCGGCGCTATAAATCGGCGGGTGGACGTGTTGGAGTGCTTGCCGTTTTCGTACCGTTGCCACATTTGGGGTGGTTCCGGCGTCCGGCATCCTCGCGTTTGTCGGCTGCCGGCATAAGAGAGGGAGGGTCGGTTTACCGGCCCTCCCTTAGTACGAAACGCTGGGGCACCGCCGCTTGTTTGCACTGCGCCCGTGTTTCCCGCTGCGCTCGCCAGTCGCTTAGCGCTTGATCTCGATATCGTCGAGCTTGACGTCCATGGCCTCGGTCTTGGCCTTGGCGATGTCGTCGGCAAATTCCAGAGACTTCATCATGGTCTCGACGGCATCCTTGTGCTCCTCGACGTTGTCGATGCTTACGTAGACGCTGCCGCCGCCTGCTTCGATGAAGTAC